>Ga0307513_10000324_pt1 | contig 68622 bp, 83 predicted proteins | sample 15_EM_MG_FD_202174 | JGI IMG/M metagenome (GOLD analysis project Ga0307513, IMG submission 202174) | Populus trichocarpa ectomycorrhiza microbial communities from riparian zone in the Pacific Northwest, United States - 15_EM | ecosystem: Host-associated > Plants > Roots > Unclassified | place...
ATTGTAGACGGCGTGATGAAACACCCTGGTGTCCCCACTCCCAAAATCCTGAGCCTAAAAGCCTCTAAACATGGGCTATACAACGTTACGAGCTCCCTCGCAGAGTCGGTTCGGGTCCTCACGAGTGGTGCAAGTGGGGAAGAGAGGTCTGAAGAGGATGAGAGGATTGGCTTGCTCAAGTCGGCGACCGATGCCTTAAAAGCTGGGAGTGACTGCGTCAACGAAGTCAAGAAATGTTTATCGCTGTCGGTGGTCGATGAACCGATCATTCTCCAACTGCCGATCCCTGGGAAACTCGCTCCAGATGCCTTCGGCACCTCTAAACGGCCAGAGCTCCTTAACCCAGATCCCCAGAGCATTACCAAGCTTACCCTGGAGATTGACGAGGATCCAACCGTGCAGGGTGATCTCTTACCTCTCGTGTCTCCCCAGCAGCCCTTCGCGGACGGCGAGATCATGCCTGCAGACGAGGAGGCAGCCGCGTCCCCTGAAATACTACTGGATGGAAGAGATAGCGCATGCTCAATACGTTCCGCGCATGGGCGCAAGACCCCGCCCTCCCCGTTGACATTTACCAGCGAGCCTGTTGACCCAGCACTCCCCTCCCCCGCTTCCCTCGCCCGTACCGACGACGATGGTACGACCTGGGAAGGCAGTCACAACATGCATGGTCGACCTTCTCAGGATACTACAAGGAGTGGTATGACGACGCCCCGATACGCTAGAGGCGAGCTCGATAACCACTTATTGCCTTCTCACGACTACTCTCTCGAGGACGTGGCCTACAACAAGGACAGCGTCTTGGTCGGTGCATCACTGGAGTGCCTTGTCGAGAAGATGACACCCCATAATAACATTGTCGAACCCGCCTTCTCCGCGGTCTTCTTCATGACCTTCCGGATGTTTTCCACACCTCAAGAGCTTGTGGCATCGGTTATCAGACGTTATAACCTCCTACCACCCGCAGGGTTGAGTGACGAGGACCTTTACGTCTGGCAGCAGAGGAAAGGTGTCCCCGTACGGTTGAGAGTCGCAAACTTCTTAAAGTTGTGGCTCGAAACCTACTGGAGGTCATGTACCGATGACGCGGTTTTGGGAACGCTCATGGCCTTCACCCGTGATGCTCTCGCTGTCATGTTTCCCAACCCATCACAAAGAGTTATGGAATTGATAATACTCCGAAGTCAACAAACAAACTCCATCATCAGCCCCCGTGCAGACCGATCCAAAGATGCCGGAATGCCCCTCAATCCCCCTTCCGCTGGACCCAGTTCGGATATTCCAAGACCGGTAATGACCAAGGCCCTGTTGGCTCAACTCAGGGCCCGCGGGTTCGGTACCATCTCGCCGGTTGATTTCGACGCTTTGGAACTTGCTCGTCAGCTGACCATCATGGAATCGAAGTTATACTGTGCGATCACCGCTGAAGAAATCCTCGAAGCCGGCAAAGAGGCTCCACGTGGGACAGGAATACCCAATCCTAATGTGAAGGGTGTCACCTCACTGAGCACTGCTATCACTGGATGGGTCGCAGAGACCATATTAGACGAGACAGACGCGAAGAAGAGGACTGCGCTGGTCAAATTCTTCATTAAGCTGGCCGATGTACGTTTTTCTAATGTCACTTTATGGCCGCTCCGCTCACATTCCATTCTTCAGCGATGCAATACCCTGAGCAACTTCAGTACCTCAAGAGCCATCCTTGCCGCGTTAGATTCGTCAACTATATCCCGTCTACAACAGACCTGGACCGGTCTCCCTCAGAAATACAAGCTGCAATTGGAAGGCCTGCGGAAGCTCGCTGATCACGCAAGGAATTACAGCGAGTATCGCAGTAGGCTGCGGAACACGAGCCCACCGGCGGTTCCTTTCCTCGGTAAGCAACCTCGACCTTTCTGCGCCGAAATCACCTGACCAAAATCAGGTTTGTATCTCACGGACCTCACATTTTGTCGAGAAGGCAACCCTTCTACCCGACCCTCGCCAACGGCGCCGGAAAAGAAGCTGATTAACTTCAACAAGTATCATAAACTGGCAAGAATTGTCCAGGGTATGTATTTTCGGTGCAAACCGAGGACACTTGGCTCATTCTCCATCAGACATGCAGCGATTCCAGGTCTCATATAACCTCAAGGAGATCCCAGAGGTACATGAATACCTCAACTTTGCCTTGGAGAAGTCAAAACGACAGGGTGATCTGCAGGATCTATACAGGAGGAGGTGAGCACCCCACTGCACTGGGTGATGTGCTACGAACAAATGCCGATGCCCCAATTTACAGCCTGCTCATTGAGCCCAGACAACCCGCCGATACGCCACCTGCGAGTGATGTCAGACAGCTATTCAGTTGGGCGACCCGGCAACCCTCAGCGTTGACGCCTACGTCAGCGTAGACAAACAGACTCCAAAGTTCACAGCCATCTTCTCATTGATTATTTACTAATTGGGCTACGCTCTCCAACACCTGGAGCACTCTCTATCCATCACTTTCTATTCCCTCGGGCACGCGCGATACGTCCTGGTTCGAACTAACATTCTCTTCCTATTCTTCTTCGTCATCTCAGCATATGTTTTTTGTTGTTTCTGCATGTCGTCCCTTTCACGAATACCAGAGGCTGATGTACATCTCCCTTTCTTGCTATCCATATCGATCATGTTTTGTACTGTACTGTGGTTTTTAATCGCTCGTTGTTATCACTAGATACGCAGGGGAAACTTTCTTCACAACGTGCCTCAATTCTAATCAGACATTCTCATCTATGGGACCAAAGGGAAGGAAGTGGTTTCCAGTACCAACCTGGGCACTCCCATCGGACGAGAGGTCGCAGACTAACGCTGTTTGGCTACTTGTAGCTTGAGATTGTCCACATACATTTGGAGCGTCTCGTTGCCGGAGGTCAGCTTGTCGACGTCTGCTTGGACGACTTTAACCCTCGCAAGAAGAGCTGTAGGCAGGAAATAAGCGCAGTTTTCGGGAGCGATACCACGGTCAGCGACTAGCCTCGGAGGTCCTCTTGCGCGGATGTTATGTCTCTGCGGACTCCATGAAGATAAATATCTACGACCAGGGAGGACGACACACCTTATCATCTGCTCTTTCTTGATGGCATCCTTTACAATATCTCCCGGTTCCTTTGGAGTCTGAGCCCAGCTCGCATCCTCGCCTTCCAAAGGTACAAAGGACATGGTTATCGGAGCTCAAGAGTTATAATGTGCACGTGAGCCAAGGTCGATCGTTTTGTGGGCATACGTACGCGTCATCTCTCAAGGTCAACAACGCTCCTGGATTTAGACTTACCCACTCCCCGTTCGATGGACTACACCAACACTCAACAATTCATCTTGGCTTTCAAAGCCGGTCGCGGACTTCGGCGCGATGGCACCAATTTCGTTGATCCCAAGCCAGAGAAGGGTGCGATCATCCTCTACGATGGCGAGGACGAGCTGTTACATTTCGTCTGGAAGGACAGGACGACTGGGAATATCGGAGAGGTGAGTGCCACCCGTGTTTATCCATCGCTCGCCTAGATTTGCTGGGTAGATTGCTGAGACACGCACCCGTGTAGGATCTAATCATGGTCGAGGGCGATGCCTCGTTCACTCAGGTTTCCAATGCACCTGGAGGAAGGACCTACGTTCTTAAATTCCAGTCCTCGGACCAGAGGCATTTCGTAAGCTTCAAGTCACTTGCAATCGTTTCGGTGTATTTATTCATCGATGAATAGTTCTGGATGCAGGTACACCATACTCAGGTCACTTATGCGAGCAGATCGTAATCGCCTTCATTGACATTAGGATGCATCCTCGGAACGTGACGCTGACTTCGTCCGAAACCTCAACGGCCGCCTGCAAGATCCCGACTTCCCGCTTACGTGGAATACCGAGGCCTCCCCCGTCGCATCGTCTTCGTAAGTGAGGGAAAAATCTCCTGCTATTCAATTCGTCCCATTTACCCCAGTGTTAAGTACCAGTGGACCATCGCGACCGGCTCAGCAAGCTACCCCAGAGCAGGTGGAAACCCTGCGAAGACTGTTATCCTCCTACCGCGCAGGTGGTGCTGCCGCTGCCAACGCTCCGCCAGGTGAGGAAGGCTCGGAAAGGACTGTATAATTTACTGACTCGAACGCTACAGAATATTCGCTCACAGATATCTTGACTCCCGCCAACATTACCCCACTCTTTACTTCTCACCCTGAACTCGTACCAACATTGTTTCCTCATCTCCCATCTGATTTACCAAACCCACCCAATGCGGAAACCGTCACTCAAATTATTGCATCCCCACAATTCCGATCTGCTGTGAGCAACCTGGACCAGGCACTGAGAACGGGTCTCTTGGGTGGCTTCGTCCGTAGCCTTAGTCTCCCGGAGGAGGCGGGTACGAGTGTTGAAGCCTTTCTAAAAGCCATCCAAGATCAAGCAGCAAATGACGATTCGACGCAGACGGATTAGGTTCTAGCAAGTGGGTGGCCGCGACGTGAATGTATACAGCATTATAGACGAAAACAAAAATACATTGCGGCGAGGTTTATCGCCCGTGGCCCGGAGAACTAATGACCGTGTTTGGTCAACCATTGAAGCACGATGTCCCTGGAAATATCTCGAATTAGTGGAAATTACAAGGCGATCGTTAAATGTCGCGCACAAGTTATGTTGGCTCTTCATGGAACACTTCACGAACGGGTTAGAGGACGTCTTACCGAGGGAGCGTCATCACTTACCGAATAGCACTGGAAAGGGATAGATCAGCGCTGTGAGAGTTTTGGGATAATTGAACTACTTACAGAAACTGCACGATTTCGGATTTTGTCGAGTTCGAGGGCCGCGATGAGTTCATTAACAGTAGCGTGATCCTCCAGATCGTTCTTGTTTCCTAGCTACGATCCAAGGTAAATTAACGGAGGGAAGGGGTGGTGACCACAACGGACATACCACTAGCAGAGGAACACCGGCTAACGTTTGATGTGACAGCAACTGATGCAACTCGAATCGTGCGGCGTCAAACTTTCCCTTCTGGGCTGGTTGTGAGAAACGGCAGAGATACTCGATGTTGATGAAATCGTGCGCATACATCGTGGGAGTCGACGATGAAAATGATCACGTCTACGCCGCTGCAATATCGTTCCCAGGTTGAGCGGAATTTCGGTTGGCCTGTGGGGTGACAGGTCTGAGTAGGTGGGGTCAAGAACGCACAGTGAATCGCGACACACCAGCAATATCCCAAATTTTGAGCGTGATATTTCCCTTACGAACATTTCGTACATTGAACCCGACGGTCGGTACAACGTCCTCGCTCCACTTGTATCCAGGTGAATCCGGGGTGGTGGAATTGGAAAGTGAGAGGGGACGAACCTGACCAGAACCTATGACGTTCACAAAAGAGGTCTTCCCAGACGCCTTGTGTATGGATCAAACGTTAAATCGCTGCGAGAACTGACGCCTGGGTGCTTGGAAGCAAGTACCTGTAGCCCAACGATGGAAATATCCGCAGTCTTTGAGAAGAAAAGCCTGGAGTTTCGCGTTCAACGATCTGTGCCATTACGAGGTGGACCTATGGACAAACATACCCCGAAAACCACTGGAACAGAGAGGTATACCAAGGCATCGTAGGAAGGAGGTGGTAGTAGTCGGGGGCGCAGTTGACGGTGGCGCCGATCGAGGTCACTTCGTCATATGCTGCCTCCGAGTCTCCGGCTGCTCGTCCGTCATCAGGCCCGGCCCGTTCCTCTCCAGCTTCAACGTTGTCTCAATTCAACAGGCACTGGATCACTCGAGTTCACAGAGTTCTTGGAATGGGCGCGAAAAAACCGAGCGAAACGGCCTCAACCACGCTCTGGGAATGTTCAGGGTACCAAGTCCTTGAAGAAAAGGAAGATAAAAAAGATTAAGGGACCGGAGTCGTTCCGTTCTACGCCTGGGACGATGACTCGTGAGCAACGGATTTTGAAGACAGTGTTGTCGACCTTTCGCAACAAGAAAGCACCAAGTCCTGCCGTTAATAACTGGCCAGGGGAGAACTGGAATACAGATGGTTGGGGTCTAGACAGTAAGTCACGCGTACTACACACCATTTATTGAGCGAACTGATCACGAAGGACCCGGCCAGGACTCAAGCCTCTACCCCCAGACAAGAACCTTATTGTCGAAGCTGAGAACCCTGGGAGTTCGGCGTCAACGTCTGAAGAGTCCGAGTCCCTGCCCAGTGATAGGATACGGAAGAGTGATGTGGAATATACCCGCAGGGTTGAAGGGATACTCACTCCCCTGGGCTTCCCTGTACTGCAAGGCGCGTTCCCTTTTCTGTGTGTAGCACACACACACACGTGCTTACGGTTCGTACAGACGTGGCACCGCTAACGGAGCATCATCCGATCGCGACTTTGGCCCATAAGCTCGATAGAGTTCTCTTCAAGTACGTCCACCTGCTTTCCTGTCATCCCGCCTCCTCATCCAGCCTTTAGTCCAGGCGTTCACTGGTTACAAGAGCCCAGATCTGGAGTTTACAACTTCACTCCTTGGCTGCAAAACATACCAGACGTGAATGAGTTTGCTTTTGAGCGTTTACCCCCGTTTGTGAAGAGTTCGAGGGATAAAGTGTGCTATCTGGATCTCTTTTGTGACTTGCGGACCATTAATGAACGGTTTCCAGGACCTATTGGAGCTTGCAAAACGGGAAGGGAGACTATTTGGCGGTTCGACCTCGTCTTTGACCGGAATGCTGTCTCAAGCGTACTTCCTCATCTCTGGTATTCGAACGCCAGATACTTCGCTGCTCAGTCGACCCTTTCAGTACATGGTTCGTATCTTCCGTGTCTTCACTGCCGGGACTATTTTCCTCACGACCCTTCAAGCCCGGAGATTTTACATCTGGTCAACGGATGCCGGCTTCTGTGCTTTTAAACCATAAGGATGGGGCATACGCAATCGACTCGGCTTATAGTGAGAAGGATGACCCGGAAAAGAACGTGCTCACCTGGCTCGTGGGTCTCAAATTTGGGCTGGAGGAGCTACGATTGACACAACTTGCAGGGCGTGTTGCTCGAGAAATTTATGACGATGCCTCCGGATGAGTTCCGTCGGCTGCTTCGTGATTCCCCTAAGCCTCCTGCTGATTCAGGGGAAATTCGTGAGGCATACCGCTACGCGAAGGTAGGCGAGGTTGACTAGGAGTTTTGGTGAAACGCTGACGGTTTGAAAATAGTCACCGAGGTTCGTGATGCGCTCACAACTTGATTGCCATGATCCTCGACTGCCTGGTACCGGTGTTTTCGACCTCAAGACGCGGGCTGTATTGCCAGTCAGGATGGACATCATGAACTACAAGCAACACTCGACGTATCTGATTCGAGCGCTGCAGGGAGAAGTCGAGAGCTTCGAACGGGAGTACCACGATTTGATGCGTTCCGCGTTTTTGAAGTATAGCTTCCAAGCGCGAATTGGAAACATGGATGGGATTCTCGTGGCACACCACAATACCGCGAGAATATTCGGATTCAGGTACGTCCCGCTCTCGGAGATGGATGCGTGTCTCTTTGGGGGAGAGGACAGGGGAGAAGTGGTGTTTGAGAAGTGCGTGTTGTTGCTGGAGGAGATCCTGATGGAGGTTATCCGCCCGTTCCCTGGCCAGGTAGGATTCAAGTGTCTGATCATTGTGTCTCTGGCTGACTTTTGTAAACAGACCGTCCGTTGCTTGTTTGAGACTTGCAACGACAAGCTGGATGTTTTTGTCGAGCCTGAAGCCCACGACGAAAACAAGGGTCCGCGGCCGATTGCTCATATTGTGGTGCAGTCCACTAGCTACATCGACGGAAGCCGTACGGACGGCGGGAGCGCTGTGGCCAAGTCAGGCACATGTACGTATTATATCCCTTGACCCTGCTACTGGTTACTAATGGACTGGCGCCGGCAGGGGACTTGGCCTGGTCGATTACCCACACGTCTCTCTCGCAAGCGGAGAAGGAGCACAGGCTTAGCAAAGCAAGGGAACGACAGTGGCGAGCCTACAGCCTTCCGCCTGGGGTTTCCGTCGAGGAGATGGAAGAAATTTGGAACCAGCTCGACTTTGGCGGAAAGCAGCGGCAATGGGAGGCTTCTTCTTCAGGGGACGGCGAGTCCGATTCATCTCCCACACCATCATCCTCTTCTATGGAAGAGAAAGGGGGGACGTTCGATCGGTCGTTCTTTTCGCGTCCAAGCAAGAACGTCGAGTTCCTGAGGGAGCTGTCGATGAAGGGGAAAGTGGACATGGAGTTGATGTTGGAGAAGGCGAAAGGTCAGCCAAAGTTGATCTGGGGTGAACCTGAGGCGTACATCGACCGGGTGGAGTGGGATGGAGTACCGACTGAGAGTGAGGTGGCAGAGGCGAGCGAGATGGTTGGGGAGCCGTTGGTCAAGTGTGAAGGGGCCATCCCGGTCGATGAAGACATCAGAACCAACGAATTGACCGCTCTTCTGGCCGATTACAGCCAGGTAGAGGGGGGGAACAGATGACGGTGACGAGAGCCCATGTTATTCGTAGATCTGCGCACTTACATTACACACACCACTCCGTATCTAATAGTCTACAGACATGATGGTAATAGAGGTCACAGGGGGAGTTTGTTGAGGACGACGGTGTTGTGATAAATCGAATATAGGCATAAATTACCCCAAGACATAATTACCCATCGAGAAAAGAGAGAACGGTTGCTATTCACCGGGGACCTTTCTGGAGCTGATGATGGTGTCGTCGTCAAGCTCGTCGAAATCTTCGGGGGCGGTCTGAGGGGGAGCGCGAGGGTCGGCTTCCCTCTCGTCTCTGGCCATCTGGTCTCGGAGGGCGGCGACATCCTGGTCGACCCTTCTTGCCATGGTATCTTTGCCTGCGGCCACTGCGAGAGAGACTCTTGCGCGGTGTTGGGTGAGATGGGCAGACTTGCGGGGGGGACGCTTCAAGCGACGGCGGGCGACCATGACCGGGACAGAGCACTTCTGTACGAGGTAGTGGGAGGTGGAACCGAGGAGGATGCTGGGGAGGGTGAGTGGGTAGAAAAAGGGCGGGGAAGGACGTTTTACCCTTGGAGCTTGCCAATACCCCTTGAACCGACGATGACCATTGTCGGCTCCACAAAGTCGACGATGTCAAGCAACATGTGTCGTGCATTCTTGGCGTGCCAGCCTTGGCAAGAGAGAGTCACGTTGAGCTGGGTCCTCTGGAGAAGACTAATCGCCTGCCTGACGAGGATGTAAGCCAAGCCTTGGCGCTGCACGGAGTTTGAGGATCAGCCCGATCGAGAAAGCGAGAGAAACGGACGGACCTCCTGCTGGTTCCGGATCTTGGCAGAGCGATCTGCTGGGTTGGCGGTCGGAGGATCGACTGGGGACGGATCAGTCGGCTGGGGGCTGCATTTGGGAAACCGACATGCCTTTGCTCTCGTTCTCGCCGACGGTGACGATGATTCTGGGCAGCGGGAGTGTGACGCCAAGCGGCGGAGAGAAGAACAAGAGACATGACGTACAATTCGTCCCCGTCTCTGATAACGGTTCCTATTCCCCACTCGAGCGCGTATCGGCTCTCGTCGCTCAGGTCGCTCAGCAGCATGTACGTTCTCTTCTTCCGCTTCTCCAGCGCCGCGTCGGGGTCGCCCTGGACCAGCTTGATGCTGCACCGGTCCCTCTGGAAGACGGGGCGAGAGGTGACGACCGAGAGCCGGTCGTGGACGTGTGATTTCGTGGATTTTCTCCGCCGGGGCTGGTGGGTCGAGCCGTTGAGAGTGGACGGGAAGTACGGCTCGGGGGGGATGACGACGTTGACGCCCTCGCCGAGCGGGTCGGCGAACGCACCCTCCTCGTTGACCGGCGGGGAGGTGAGGGCGGCGTTTGTTTCCGTGTTTCGTTCGGTCACTGGATCAAAGTGATCATCACTCCAAGACTCGTCGGAGTCGTCGTAGCATTCCGTTTCATCTCCCGACGTCTCGTCATCGTCGTGGGCGCTGAATGCGTTCCTGGGCCGGATCCGGGTGGACGGTTCGTAGTCGGAATCGACGTCCGTCTTGAGGGCCCCCACGGCCGGGGAGGGATCCCTGGTGCGGGTCCGCCGGAAGACGAAGGGGGAGCTGCTGCGAGATCGGCTGGACGCCCTGCTATCGGGGGCCGAGTCGTCGGGGGCGGAGGGGGTCTTGTCTCGCTTCGACCAGGATCTGCCGCGTTCCTTGTCCGAGGCTGCGTCGTTGGAGGGGAAGATGGAGAGGGCCCCCATCATGGATCTGACGGACATTCTGCGTCTGCGGGGCGAGGTGGGTTCTCCGGGGGGCGTTGGGGTCTTTGGAGGAGTGAGGGGTTCCTGCTGCGGCTGTGTGAGCGTGCACGTCGAGGACTTGCGGGAGAGAGAAGACAAGGAGAAAAAGGACTTGGAGTCTGAGCTGAGCGAGCTGAAGCCGCTGCCGCTGCTCCCAGGGCGGGGGCCGTAGATCCCCCACGACCGTCTCGAGGGTCGCGGGGGCGGCGGCGGGTGCTCGGACAGAGCCATGGAAGAGGAAGCGGGCGAGCCGCATCCTCGTCTGCTTTCTCTATTTATCTCCAATTCCCGATATGGCTTCCAATTTGAGCTCGCGGACGAACACCTACCTTGCGTTGTCGAGTGCAGGGCTTGTCCAACGTTCTCCGGCATCTTCCATTTCTCTTGGCCCCGCGAGATGACTAACGGTGGACGTACAACCGGCTCCCGCCAAGCCTCGGCTCCGTCCGAGAACCCCTCCGCCGTCGCCCGGCATCCTCCCTCACTCCTCCACCGACGATGAGCCGCAACACATCCGTCCTCGTCCCCTCCCCCCCCGTCCTCCGCTTCGTCCTCCAATGCTGCATCTGGTATGCATCCTCCGCAATGTCCTCCAACACCGGAAAATCCATCATGAACCAGTTCCGCTACCCCGTAACCCTCACCTTTGTCCAGTTCTTCTTCGTCGCCTCCTACTGTGCCCTCTTCATGTCCCCCCTCGTCCGCTTCGCTAGGTTCCGTCCCCCCACCCGCGCAATCCTGAACGCTACCCTCCCCATGGGTGCCTTCCAGGTCGGCGGCCACATCTTTTCCAGCATGGCCATCTCCAGGATCCCCGTCAGCACCGTTCACACCATCAAGGTATGTGTACCATCCATCACCTTTCGTCCATCTTCTCATCACTCCCCTAGGCATTGTCTCCCCTCTTCACCGTCGCAGCATACGCCCTCCTCTTCAACGTCAGCTACTCCCCCAAGACCTACATCTCCCTTCTGCCCCTCACAATCGGCGTTATGCTGGTGTGCACTTTTGATGTCTCTGGTTCCAACCTCCTCGGTCTATCCTGCGCCTTTGGATCTGCCATCATCTTCGTCAGTTCCAACATCTTCTTTAAGAAGGTTATGCCCTCGGAAAACCAGACCTCCTCCCACAAGTTGGATAAATTAAATCTATTATTCTATTCCTCCGGCATGGCTTTCGTCCTCATGATACCCGTTTGGCTCTACTACGACTTTCCAAAGCTCTTGGCCGTATATTACGCCCCAAAACATTACACTTACCTCGGAGGCGACGACGAAGAGCGTGCCGCAGCCACCCACTCGGTCATGTACTATTTCCTCCTCAATGGCACCGTCCACTTTGCCCAAAACATCATCGCTTTCATCATCCTCTCCTCGACCTCTCCCGTCACTTACTCGATTGCTTCCCTCATCAAGCGTGTCGCCGTCATTTGCATCGCCATCCTCTGGTTTGCCCAGCCTGTTCACCCCGTCCAGGCCATTGGCATCGCCATGACCTTTGCCGGCCTGTACATGTATAACAACCAGGCCAAGGGTGATGTCGAAAAGGGTGAACACAAGATGCGCAGAGTCGAAGCAGCTCGTGACATGAGGCTCCCCTTCACCAAGGATTCTTCCGATGACCTGACTACAGCCCTATACCCCACCGCACTCAATGTATCCGTCACATCCGCCCGAGATCGATCCTGGACTTCCCCTGTGCAGACACGCCCCGCCGACAACTTGCCTCTCATGTCCCACTATCAAAAACCGTTCGAGGTGGTTCCTCCCACATCTGTTTATTCACAACCCCCCCATAACCTTCACATCAAAGTCTACCCACCCTCTGTTCCGCTCCCATCCAGTGATGGTGACATGGTGGCCTTGTATCCTTCTCCCCCAGAATCCGTAGACTCTCCGCCACCGAGTCCCCCGCTAGCTGGCGACTCGCAAGGGCCAGATTTCGATTCATGGATGTCCAGGCGGTCTGCCGCGGTATCTCTCCAGTAGATGCCACCCCCTGTCTCCTAGAGATTCTCTCCCTTGACCTTATCTGCATAAGTATCGCAATGGACTCTTATGTTGCATATCTCCTCACGCATCTTTACGCATCCGCCTTGTATAAGGACAGGGTTCCGGTCATACTCATCGTCACCACGCTGTGTCGATATCCATTTCCTGTCGTTTCTCCTATCTATATATCTATATATTACTGACTCTTTCTTCCCAACGTGTCCCCTCCACTTCAACTCGCGTACCTGTCTAGTGTAGATACCAACTCGGAAGAGGCGCCGCTTACTGGTGTTTCCTAATACTCAATCGCGCTGAACCTTGCCCTGCCCCAGGGATGAGTAAACACGCCAGTGCGTAAACAAAAACCTGCTCCGGGAAGGGACAACCAGGAGCGAGCGCCTCGCTTGATGCCTCGAAAGAAGATCATACCGTTGTCGGTGTCAATCTAAGCTTGACCGCTGGCCACCTGGCACTTGGCAACAGAGTTGATGACCGGAACCTGATGCCCCCAGGGGGTCCAGCCAGTTTCCATGGGGATCCTACCAACGCTTTGCGCTTCATCGAATACTTTCTTGCACGGCGACGTTGGGGTTCGGATTTCCTAGCCAGACAGTACGGATCCGACATGGGTGCCAGACTGGGTAACCAAGAGCCATTTACGGACCGAAGCCAAAACTCTTGGGCACCTGAACCAGAGAGCGCTTGTACTATTCTCCGGGGTTTGGCGACCAGAGCGCAAGAGGATCCAGCACCGGCCTAGAGAGACGCCCACAAGTCCGTGCCGAGCGCTTTTGTCCAGGCATTCCCGAGTCCGTCACGCGCTCTAGCTGGTGGATCCTCTGGTGTAAGCTGGTGAAGCCAGTTTTGCGCGGTTTCCGTTTCTGGCGTAATCCCCGTCATGTCGAGCGGGAACATCAGACTTGTGGCGGACTGTGCATATTCTCCGAGCCCAACGGGATGACGAAAGGTTTGGTTTTCTCAACATTGCCGCCCGTCCATATACTTTTTCGAAAAGTGTGGCGGACCGTAAGCTTGACTCTACTTCCACCATCGAGCATGGCTCACACCGTCCTGTTTCCAGCGAAAAACTTTTTCTATCCCATCGGGAATACCTCGGCCGTCGTCCTAACCGACACACTTGCGCCTGAGGAACCGGCAGACCTGTTGTTGTTGGGCTGTGGAGACCCTCGTAATATCCTTTTCACTGTTTACAACCAAGCAGACGACAGTGCGTGCTAATAATTCGGTCCCCGTTTAACCGGCTTACCCTTTCATTTCCAAAGCCGACAGACCGCTGGACTTCACTTGCTGCGATGTCGAACCCGCAGTGTTGGGTACATCCTCTCCGTCCCGCGTCAAAAAAAAAAACCCCCAGCTAACAGAGGTCTCTCGATAGCCCGTAACGTTCTCCTCTTGACGATGATCGTGGACAATGAACTGTCCGACGAAGTGCTTTCAAAAGTGTGGAACTCGTTCTTCCATTTCTTCCTCGACGAAAAGTCGCACTCGTTCCTGATCGCGCAATGCAAAACCCTCATCGAGCTTTCCAATTCCATCACAGCATGGAACGACTCAAAATACTCCAAGTTTCTCCGCACGTGTAATGTGAACACCCTTCTCCAGCTCCGTCGTCACTGGGAGCTTTATGTCCAGGCTAGCCAACTTTCGTCCGCTGGGAAGAAGCGATTAAAGGACACGGTCCTTGCTATTATCAAAACCACGACATCCACCAGACATGGGGGATCCGACGTTTTCCCTTCCCGTTCAGCAGGCCCATATTTTATCCAGTCCGCGGAACCTGCCAGCCAAGTCTTCAAACACTTTTGGAAGACTGGGATTACCTCCCTCTACCCACGAGATGTCTCCGCCGCGACACTTGTCAATCCAACGTTCGTCTACTCCTTAACCGGTGAAGGGTTCGCCTTACACTACGGCACAACCCCGATTTCACCCTTTCATCTGGCCCCTGCATTCCTAAACAGTAAACGAGACACCCCTACGATGCAAGAGCTCGTCACCTGCGCAAAATCTCAATTTTCCACTTGGGCCAAGAGTTTCCGCGCATTTGTTCGAGATAAACCGGGAAAACTCACCATCCGACTCTTTGCCGGCGACGCCATCTTTCTTTGTCGAGCTCTTATCCACCATATCGGTAACGGGAAAATCCCTACAAACCTCACCGTCGCGCCGTGGAATACAGCTCCTCTCGTCCTCGATGGTGGAGATTACGGCCCCAGTGGAGGTGCTCCTACCTCCTTCAATATCATCGAAACCTCCAACGTAATGGACCATATTGGACTGTTAAACGTCCTCGTTGTTACCCCTCCGCTTCTGTCTCCTAACCCGTCCGCCACCTTGTTCACCGAAGCTCTCCTGTACACCGGAGAAGATGCGACCAAGAGCTTTACCTCGCAATTTTGCGCCGACGTGTCCACGATGAGCTTGCTCCTAGACCTTTCGCCCATAAACTACCTCTCGAACTTCAACACACGCTCTAACGCCGAGGAAATACTGGCGACCAAGTTTCAAATGGGGTTCAGACAGTATCACGAGCGGATCGCGTGGAAGAGGCCAACGACCGGTGATTCAGTAATCATGTCACAACCCCACAACCCGGTCCAGATTTCCATTTCCTTCGAATCCCAGGACCTTGGCAAGCTCTTATTCGATGTATACCTCAAGATGTTCGCATCTGATGACACGAGGTCTCGCCTATCCAACCCCCTACAGTATCTGCAAGTCTCAGATGCGGTGCATTACATCCGAGAAACCTTCGCGACTTTCCTTGCGATAGTTAAGCGACGTGTGAACGTCGACTGGGACTCCACAATGACTGCTTTTATTGACCGCTTGGGCACCGACAGAACCCTGATGATGGGTATGTCTAACTTTCAAGACCTCTGTACCCACCTACATAGAGCGGGAGTGTATACTGTCGAGTTCATGCGCACCCCCGCCGTGAAGCAAGGAAGGTTTCGGGGATGGACTCGGGTTCCCCCCACGGTTACCGTCGTTCTAGTAGTCCCCCGCACCGCGCTTCGGGTTCTATCGGACATGGACCCCAACCAAGTGGGGACCCCCGTTTTGCACGGGAACCTGCACGGTCTGGCTACACACAATATCTTTGCTTCCTTGAGGGTGGGATTTGGCAAGGTCACATCCTCCGGCACGGATGCTTATCCTGGGGTGGTCTTCGAGTCAGACCCATCTTCCTGGACCGGAACGTCTCCGCTCATCGTCTCGTTCTCGGTCCTGTCATGTGCGTTACACATCGAAGACCCTGATTCCATGACCGTCACCCTCAGCCTCCGCTCCACACCCCAAACAACCATGACATTTTTACCGAAACTGGGCATGTTCCTTAGCATCTTCACGGCTCCTCTAATGGACCGCTCTCAAGTCTTCGTGGTCCCGGATGAACCTCTAGGATTGGACGAATCGCTCGACAAGATTTTTGCCACCCCCAACTGCCGACAAAGCAGTGTTTCTGTGACAACCGACCCCCTGGGTCGTCGTGCCACCGCACTCACTGCCCGAACCAACATTACAGACCTTCCTACCAAAGGCATCCTCTCAAGCGGTGCTGAAGTTTCGTCTCACCAAATATCTCCGTATGTGATGGAGGTTAGAATCGGCCAGGCGAGACGGTCCCTGCTCTACCCCCTCCCTGTGATTGGCAGCCGTTCGAAACTCAGGATTGCTCGAAAGTCCTCTTATGTGGAGGTATGTTACCTACCCCCCTCCCGTAACCCTGGTTGTACCTCACAGGATATGGTATAGATCGTCGTTCCAATTGCAGAGCCGCTCCAACCGGACGGTTTCGCCGTCGATCGATTCCCAATCCCACTCTCTGACAAGGTTGGAACGCCTTGGAATTTACACCACCTGCAACTGGATCGCCTTCCCGTCTTGAACGTTTCCAACCGACCCCGCGTGGAATGGATCGGACCGCATCTGGGGCTCACTATGACTGACAGGGAGCGAGCTCTAAGGGAACGGGATATTCGCACGGACACTCTCACGAACGTCAAAACAACCATTCACGCCATTCTCGTTGGCGCGGCCGGGGTACAGCAACACCAATCACGGATATTTGGGTTAAATGTCAAAGGGAACGTCGACACCGTCATTTTCGTCCCCACACTCCGCTTCGATCTCGCATCCCACACCCTCGTTGCCGACGCATACGTACTCCCTCTCAACCATGACCGCTTGAGAAAGGTAGAAAAAACGTTGATGGCGATCCTCGGGGAACTGCTTCATGTGGAACTTTGGGGTAACGAGGTTGCAACCTGGAAACGACTCTTGCCAGCTCTGGCGGAAAGGTGTCGCACGTGGAAACATGGTCCGAATTGCGAATTCCTGGCCAAAAAAACGATTCCACTGTCCTTGGAGCACGAGAATGACCCCTTGTGTAGTTGCGGCAAAGGGAAGGACGTCAGTGCAGCGTTCATGAAGGAAAAGAAGTGGGAGTCTGCGACACCTTTCGTCACTCGTATTGCCATCGGCCCGATCTTTGGAGTACCATATGTTGAAAGTGTTGGTGGCTTCACGGACGCGGTGCTGCAGCGGACCAAGGAGGAGTTTGAAGGACGTCGTGATGTATGTGCACGTTGTGGCGGTCCTGGGAAACCGAAATTGCTCGTTTGTGGGGCCTGCAAGAGCACGAACTATTGTTCGGCTGGGTGTCAGAAAGAGGACTGGAAGAAGCATAAGTCGGTGTGTAAGAAATAATCCACCTCGTCGTTCCTGATGTACATACTATTTTATCGTCACCGTAAGAGAAAAATTTGCAACTGAGTGGCTCCTGGTCATACACATCGTAGGCCAGCTGCGGCACTACGTTGCAGTGATATCAAGTCACCAATCCTGGGAGTGAACAAAGCTTCGTTCAGTTCGCGACGGTCACTCCCTTAGAATTGGGAGACAAAACTGCTCCTTGGATCCGGCAACAGTGTCGCGCTCTCCGTGGCTGATCATATGAGCATGATATAATAAGCCGACCGATACATTTGCAATCCCCACGGAAAATTACAAAGGGGCTATCAGAACCTCATACGATGTAATGTGAAAACCAGATGAATTCCAGCAATGGTATTGGTCCTGAAGTATATACTTACGCATCTATCAATCGCCGGTGAATCTCGCCACGTACACCACCATCCTTCCCTTCTTCATGTTCATCGGCTGTATCATGCGTCAATTCCTTCCAGCTCTCCGATGCATTGACATACCTTGGTTGACAGTACGCTGCCGGGTAAATTTGATCCAAATGGGTATTGTGGCGCGACGTCCCCTACCCTCCAGACGTCGAGGAACCATGCAGCTAGGGTCGGTTAGCGATTCTCACAGGGTGATCACACAGTTAGGCGTTCACCCAACAGATGAGAACATGCATGTCGCCATGGACTGTTATCTAGTAGTACGCGACTTTACTGTACCAGTTCAGAGGCTGGTTTTGCAAAGTACGGCTTGCAGCACCATCACGTACCCTCAATTCGTAATCATTCCAGGCAACCTCCTCTGGTTCGTCTATTGCACTGGCATCGAAGGGAGCGGGGTGGTCCAACTCGCCGAATACGGGAGCAGCAGTCGGGTCGTGGTCATCCTCGACGGGGACATACACCGCGCCAAATGGAGCAAAAAGCTCGGCTCATAACCTGTATGTACATCCACATGGATCCGGCCGCGCACCCGTGACGGGGACCTGGAGTTCGAACGGTCAGGTGGTGCTATCTGCAACAGAGGAAAACTTACCGATCACGGTCCCAATTGCTTGTATTCTGAAGACACAGAGATAAGGATTAAACGACGACTTGAAAGGTTCCCCCGTTGTCCTCGGAAGAAGACAACTTAATCTCCTTCAAACAGGCGGAACGCGGGGAAACGGCGCTGGTTCGACTGTGGGAATTTCAGAATCTAACTTTCCCGTTGACGTCGGTGGTGCTGGCATCATCGACTGTTTCGACGCCGATCACGGGCTGATGAAAACAGGATAGCCTAGCCTTTGACACCATTGACTCTTCGGGACCCGTTCATGCTACCTATGAGCGGCGTGTCGGGAATCAGAAAGCGATTTCCGCGATGGAGGTTCACCGAGTACATCACAAATCCGCAAGACAGAGGTACCTGTGGCGTTGAATTCTGTAGGACGATCTCAAATCATTATGGACAGTTCCGACAACTGTCGTCCTTCGGCCGAACGTGAGGATCGTGCCTGCAAGTAAGCCGTCCTCGTGGACGGATCGGACGGTGGTGTGCGATGGAGTCGTCAGCGGGTTGACGGTTAACGTCTAGTCAATTGGGGAAGTGACGGTCGACAGAGCCAGGGTTTCCAGCGGCGCCTTCCCGGATCTGTACCAACAGAAGTGCTCAGGAACCACACCCTCTCCAGTTCAGTGCTTAAATTCCACGATAGTAGTAGTATACATTGGGTTTAGATGCGAAGAAAGATAGAACGCCGCCGATACGCGCCGATAGCAAACAAAATACAAGAGGGTTCTAGGATACACGAACTTTTCGAAAACCAAGGAAACATTTATTATACACGCACGAAGAGACGTGGTTCGACTCGGAGTCTCGTCCACAAAACAAACAACGAGCCAACTATCAACGTTACTCCTGCGGACAGTATCATCCCGAGATGGGCGTGGGGAATGACCTCCGGGAGTCGACCAGCTACCGGCCCACCAGCCATGGATCTAAGCAAACAGATGAATTATCTCCCAGATGCTGCTCGATGTGCAAACTCACGGGAAGGAGATTAAACAATAGAGAAGGCCAATTCTGCTTCCAACCTCTTCAACCCTCGAGATATCCGCGATACAAGCGTTGATGAGGGCAATGAACCCGCCGGAGAAGAACCCGTAGGACAGAGCAAAGGTGACTTCAAGCGCGATCCGACTGCCAGGCGCAGAGACGAACGAAGTTGGAAGCCATAGCGCCATACACGAGACCCCCGAGAACAAAGCACATGGGACAAGGAGGTTGAAACGGCCGATGCGGTCGGACACGATCGCAGGCACGATTCGACCAACCAGCCCGCCGACGTTCATGATCGCTAGGATGTACGTGGAAAGGCTGTCCTCGCGAGATCCAACGCCATCAGCCTGACCTCGCACAAAGTCGACAATATAGAAAAATGGGATATAGAGACCTGCCATAAAGTCAGTCTCAGGGTGCTGTGGGATGTCGCGGGATCCATACCAAACGCTATTAAGGCGCTTCCAATGACCAGTAACAAATATCTGCTATCCTTGAAACAGCGGGTATAATCCTTCGATTTGAAGCTAGTGGGGGATAGTGGGCGGACAGAGGTGATTGTGAGGGCAGAGACCCCACAACAGAGGAAGCAGAGGAAACCTGATATCCTGACTGCATTTGGAAAGCCAACCTGAGCGAAGAGACGACGGAGCATAATAGGGAAGATGACCCCGCCGGTGCTAGATCCGGCCGCTGCAATCCCGAGAGCGGTGGCGCGGTATTCTGTGAAATGGGTCGCGACCGACGATACCGACGGATAAAACCTGTGGAATGCCGCGCTAAACAAGGCGAACACTGCGTTGGATGAGGGGAACTCACATCAGCCCGACCCCCAGACCAAACAATACACCATGCACCAACAAGTATTGATAGTAACTTTCGCATAAACTGATCATCATAATACTTGATATGTAGATCGCAGCACCGATGACAAGTAATGGTCGTGGGCCATAACGGTCAAAGGAGCGCCCCACGATTGCCCCCTGATCGAATACCTTAAGATCTTTACTATAGCGTCGTAGATAATCAAAGTGCTCACCGAAAAGAAGAACACCCAGAGTTGCAACGAACCGATCCAGGATATTGCGGAGGGGGAGTAGGAGCTGAGCTGGTTATTGCTGTACCACGACAGAAAGGTTCCAAACGCGCTCAACTGCCCAAAGGTGCAGAACAGAGCCAGAAAGGCTCCAAGGACGACGAGCCACCTTCTCCAAGTGGGAATCTCCCGGATGGGCTGTTTTTGTTTTGGAGGCAAGGAAGGGTGTGAGCTGGCTGGGCTTTCGATGTCTGGGAGGTCCCAGTGTTGAGGGTGTGTGGGCTCGACGAGAGGGATCATAGCTTAGAGGGTCTATCTTATCAGACCTGGGGAGAGAACAGGGAGGAATGAGGTGCATCGGTGATTTTATCTTAAGTATGCAACTATCGCCGCCGAACGGCCAGCGACCGGAGGATTCGTTGTATACCCTGAATGGCGAATGACTACAGGTGAGTTGGTAGATGCAAGTTTCCTCTGATGGGGAGCAATTCAAGACGGATCACTGGAGCATCAGGCGAATGCAGACCAGGTCTCGCGGTGATTAGGCAGCCTCCGCAAGTTCCGGAGCAATTGAGAACAGGGTATGCGAGAATGCCTGGCGCCCCTCTAGCGACGACAGACCGGGAAGTTGGCAGAAGGCGACGGCATTCTCGAGCCAAACAGACAGAAACAGATGGCCTATCGGCGGCGAGACGCCCCCACAGAAGACGGCAGATTTGGCGTGGTGCATAGAGCGAACCGCGGGGGCTTCCTCCACATCGTCGACGCCCACTGTCCGCAATCTCAGCAGATAGGGGACCCCTGGTGGCCTGAGCCCGCCCACGCCCGCCCCAGGGGACAACACTTGTACGAAAACGGACATCTCCTTTGCTCCATCACTCCCAATAAGTAGCCGGTCTGCCACGTGACCGAGGGGCTCGAACAATATGCTGTGTCTCTTTGCCCGAGATATCCCTCCAGCTCCGCGTCAAGGTGCCGCAGCTTGTCTAACACTCTGTCGCACCCCATCCCCAGCAATTTTGTACCGGAAGCAGAGGATCTATCTGTTTGAAACAGGAGGCGTTCCCAAGCCTGTGTTGCTACGCAGCAGTCAATTGTGATCTAACACAGTGGGAACTACGCCAGTACTTGCACCGCCGGCATTCACCTCAATACTCCCCTGACAGTTTTCTGTCTTGACGCTCTCCTCGCCCCCTGCTTGCAACTCTTCTCTCTAGTTTGAGTTTATCGCGATGTCTCACTACCCTCAAGATGTAAGTGCAGATATCTCCTTGCAGGCCCTTCAGCTGGTTGATCAGAATCGTCGCAGCCGAATGATCCAAGACACAACCCCTACGTCGCACAATACACGACGCCAAATCCTTACGGACCCCACAACTCACCTCCCCCTCCGCCTCAACCCCATTATGCAGGCTACGAACCGTACATGCCCCAGATCTCCCACACCCCGGACCCCTACACCTCTCATTCTCCCCCACCACGCCAAAGCGTGTACTCCCCTCCCCATGACCCTTTTGCAGAACAGGCAGCGCGTCCCGCGTCGTCGTATTGGACCCAACGTGAGTTAACCGCCCGCCATTGAACTGGACCAAACAACCTGACCGCACACCGCAGCATCCATGGTCGCGATCACCTCCCCTCCCCCACCGCCAATTCTTCCTACCCATACTCCAGATCCCATTCACAATCCTTATAACCAAGATCCACACGGCTTGGTACCTCAAGTCCCCGCCTTTACTCCATCGTCCAGCTATAACAATAATCAATATGATTCCCCAGATGACGGCGAGGACCCTGGTGACATGCCCCTCCTGAGAAGGAAATCCCATTCGTCGACGTTCTCCGTTCCCCAATCGTTCCCTGGAGGTTTCGCTGAGCCAGAGTCAGAAGTCAATATCCGATATGGTCGCATCCCTCAGAGAGTTCCGAGACGATACAAGACAATCAAGAAGGTGGAGTGAGTGCTCTTTTGTAATCCACCAAAAACATTGTTTGATTGCTGTCTCAGGCTATTCCACGGAAACTTTGTTCTCGATTCCGCAGTCCCGTCAAAGCTGCTCGAACGGTGTGCGCTCAAGACTGACAGAGAGTTTACCCACATGCGGTATTCAGCTGCCACTTGTGATCCCAACGATTTCAAGGACTCCGGATTTACCTTGCGTCAAGTCCTATACGACCCTCCCAGGAGAACGGAACTGTTCATCGTTCTCACCATGTACAACGAAGACGAGGAGCTCTTCGCTCGATCCATGCATGGTGTTATGAAGAACATCGCCCATCTATGCAAACGAGATCGGAGCAAGACTTGGGGTAAGGATGGATGGAAGAAGGTCGTCGTATGCATCGTTTCCGATGGACGCGCTAAAATCAACTCTCGTACGTTGAGTGCAATCGCAGCTATGGGTATCTACCAAGAAGGGATCGCCAAGAATGCCATCAACGGAAAGCCTGTGACTGCCCACATCTATGAGTATACGACCCAGGGCACGTATTTTCTCTTCTCGACAGATTTCCGCAAAGTTGAATAAGTATATCCCCAGTGACCATCAATCCTTCCTCACTTAACGTCGAGGGGTCCGAACGTGGCCATCTCCCCGTGCAGGTTCTGTTCTGTCTGAAGGAGATCAACCAGAAAAAAATCAACTCTCATCGTTGGTTCTTCAACGCCTTCGGTCCAATTCTCCAGCCCAATGTTTGCGTTCTCATCGACGTCGGAACTATGCCCGGACCCACTTCGATTTATCACTTATGGAAGGCATTCGATATCAACTCAAACGTCGGCGGTGCCTGCGGTGAGATTGTCGCCTTGAAGGGAAAATACGGGCAGCACCTGCTGAATCCTCTCGGTATGTTCCCGTTACCGCTTTCCTGGGCCTAATCTCACTCCGCCGATAGTCGCCGCTCAAAACTTCGAGTACAAGATCTCTAACATCTTGGACAAGCCACTGTAAGACAGGAAATTTTCTCACTCTATCCAAGTTTACCTCAGTCCTCGTGCAGGGAATCTGTGTTCGGTTACATCACCGTGCTTCCTGGTGCCTTTAGCGCCTACAGGTACATCGCACTTCAGAATGACGTTAGTGGACAGGGCCCGTTACAGAAGTATTTCCTCGGTGAAACCATGGTATGGGAATGGTACCCTACCTATTCTCTTACTAATCCCGCATAGCACGGCGCTGGAGCGGACATTTTCACGGCGAATATGTATCTTGCCGAGGACCGTGTATGTCCTCGTCTTCTATTATCCTCTGCGCTTATTTCTCACAGAATCACTAGATTCTGTGCTGGGAACTCGTATCGAAGCGAGGAGCTGCTTGGACGTTACACTACGTCAAGTCCGCATACGGTGTGACGGATACTCCTGATCAGGTTTGTTATCTCGAACCCCTAACCTCTATCACTGCAGAACTGAGCCGCGCCCCCTAGATCCCCGAGCTGGTTTCCCAGCGAAGGCGATGGTTGAACGGCTCATTCTTCGCCGCTATCCACAGTACTTTCCATTTCCACTATCTCTACCGCTCGTCACACAGTTTCATGCGCAAGTTCTGGATCCACGTCGAGCTGATCTACCAGGTTTTCAATCTTGTTTTTTCTTGGTTCGCTCTCGTAAGGCATACTCCCATAAACTTTCCGTAATCCTGATCGATGAAACCTATACTCCCAGGGAAACTATTACATCGCCTTCATTGTCTTGACGAACGCCATGGAGGATCCCACATTCAATTTCAAGGGGATCCACATTGCAAACGTTATATTGGAATACCTCTACGTCGGTCTGGTTCTGATGTGCTTTATCCTGGCTCTTGGAAATCGTCCTCAAGGTTCCAAGTGGACGTTCACACTCGCCTTCGTGGGCTTCGGCATACTAACGATATACATGACGGTAAGGGAGCTGCTTGGAACGTAACGAGCCCTCGGTTCTGATGTCGCATCCTCCAGTTCGCCGCAATATTCGTTGCATACAAGGGTATTGATGGCCTCTCAAAGGAGAAGGGTGGTCTTACTTTCTCCGATGTCTTCACGGACGCGCTCTTCAGAAACATTGTGCTCTCAATCGCTGCAACAACGGGCTTATACTTGATCTCTTCGTTAATCTTCGTATGAAATTCCACCCCCATCTCGTTAAAACGGAAGCTGACTGAACGGTAGCTTGAACCTTGGCATATGATCACTTCCTTCTTCCAATATCTTCTAATCGCACCCTCCTATACCAACGTTTTGAACGTGTATGCGGTAAGCAGAACTCGGTAACAGCACGGGCATGATTGGTCCCACTTGCTCATGCCCTTCCCAACAGTTCGCCAACGTGCATGATGTTTCTTGGGGAACGAAGGGTGATAACAAAGTCAGCACGGATCTTGGTGTCGTTAAGGCAGGAAAGAACAAGAATGAAGTGGAAGTTGCTGTGCCCACCGCCGAAACGGACATTAACGCCGCCTACGATGACGCCCTCCACGTCCTGACTACCAAACCACCACCGGTCGAATCGAAGCCAGACCCCGCAACCGAACAGGAAGACTACTACAGGACATTCAGAACGAAGTGAGCACTCTTCTTTCCGCGCTGACGCTTCCCACTGACTCGTCGGACTTAGCGTACGTCGATCCGCATAGACGCATCTAGTAACTTTATCTTGATCTGACCCACTGACACACGCACTCAGGTCTTGCTCGCCTGGACTCTCTCTAACGTAAGTTGCGCTCTTCCGACTTGCTGACATACTAACTGAATGTTTTACGCAGGCCTTACTGGCTGCGGTCATCACGTACGTGCGAATCTCTCGCTCGACCGCATCTGTGAATGCTGAGATTCCTCGAATAGAGCAACAACTGGTAGCGCCGCTGATAAAGGTGCAAGTTCCACCACGAGTGGGTATACGGCGTTCTTGTTATTTTCGGTCGCTGGTCTTGCTTGTAAGTTATCCATCACTGTAGCGCCATGCGCCCAGTGGAACTGATGTTGTTTCAGTCGTCCGCTTCGTCGGGGCCACGACATATATGATTGTCCGACTGTTCGCCGGAGAGTAATAGTATTCACGCACGGACACCTGATGACTGCATAGACCACGACAAATGTTACGACTCTTCCTCTCTCCGTCTCCACTAATATCTATATCTGATTTACATCACCGAAATGACTTGTCTTCTCCTGAGCTTCCTCAAACTTCTCGCCGCTGGTTTCAATTTGCTGTCATTTCCGTTGTTCTCTTTTGGTAATCATAGGACAATAGCAGAGTTTGTAGCACATCCTCGTAAATACAAGCTTTATAACATCTCCGACATTTCTGGATTTCTTAGAAGAAAATTCCACTGGAGTGGAGAATCAGGAGACCGCGGCCTAGCACCCCCCCCCCTCACAAGGCTTTATGCCCACTCCTTTGGATTTCGAACCACCTCCAGTAGTTTTCCTTCCGCGCTCTCAGTATCTGCACCCATCTCTGACTGATACTCCCAGCGCGCCGTCTCGGGCAAACTCATAAGGATGCTTTCAACACGCGCTCCGGGAGTGTTGAGACCAAACTTGGTACCCCTATCGTAGATGAGATTGAACTCGACGTAGCGCCCCCGCCTGAGTAACTGCCACCTCCTCTGCTGTTCGGTAAACGGTGTCTTGGCCCTCTTTTCGAGGATCGGTAAGTAAGAAGGCAAGAAGGCATCTCCACACGACTTGATGAAACCAAAGATCCCCCCTTGAGAACGGGGTCGGGGTGAGGAGGAGTCCTTGTCGGTGGAGAGGAGGTGGTGATCGGCAGAATTGAGGTCATCGAAGAAAATGCCTCCGATGCCCCTCGTCTCCTTTCGGTGGGGAATATAAAAGTACTCGTCGCACCATTTCTTGAAGGGACGATAGAAAACGCCCGGAGCGTGTCTATCGCAGGCGTTTTTGAGAGTTTCGTGGAAATGTATCCCGTCTTCCTCGTAGAGATAAGATGGCGTCAGGTCGCATCCTCCTCCGAACCACCAAGCGACGACTTTTGTGGGGTCTTTCGGGTCGTAGACCTCGAAGTAGCGGTAGTTTGCGTGGACGGTCGGTGCGTGGGGGTTACGGGGGTGGATGATTAAGCTGATACCGGCAGCGAAGAAGGGGAGGGTTCCTTGAGAGTCGGGATCTGAGGGGAGGGTTGCGTGGTCGACCCTCATCTGTTTGACGGCAGCGGGGGGAAGAGATCCATGGACGATGGAAAGGTTGACACCAGCCTTTTCAAATATAGTGTTTGTCTCCTCCAGTCTCGTGGGGTTCGGTACGGCAAATGCACATGAAACACCTCTACCGCCCTCTGGTCGGGTCCAACTATCGCGTTTGAATTTAGGAGCGGAGGAGTCGAGCTTCTCGAGGCTGGTTACGATCCTATCTTGAAGATTGACAACGTATTCCGTGACTTGGTCACGAAGAGTTTCTGGCATTTTGTTGGGAGTAGAAAAAATGATGAGGAGACGGTCGGAGGATCATATATTATACAGTGAGGCTACGTAAGCTCTATGCAATCCCGGGAAATGTCGGGCTCCACACTGGACAGTCTACGTTCTGTTCGAGAGTCGATAACACCAAGACCAGTGTGTCCCCTTTGTCAGAATGAGCGATCGTGGGAAGCACAAAAATATATCGTCGCAGTCATGGATTGCTTTAGCTCTGGAGACCAGTCGCGTCTCGCCACCTGTGGAACTTTTGAACTATGTCCGGTGTTATCTGCTTCTTCATCCCTTTCGTCGCTGCGACAAACGCGCGTTGCGGTACCTTTCAATGCGTTTGGTTATAAGTTCTGAGATCGTCGCTCGTGAACGATAACTTACAAACGGCGCGTCAATGTCATCTTTCATTGTGAGCAGAGCAGCTTCCTGGCATATCGATACCACTTCAGCACCGGAACATCCTTCGGTCTGCAAGGGGATGAGGAAAGGCCAGACGTTTGCGATATGAACACATACCAAACTGGCGATTTCAGAAATATCTATCATGGGGTCGACGCTCATCTTGGATACGCAGATATGTAGAATCTCCTCTCTGCCATGGAGATCTGGGGGACCAACATATACCAGGCGATCCAGTCGCCCTGGTCGCATGAGGGCAGAGTCCTTGGCAGAGGCAAGCCATTTAGTTGAAGAAACCAGGAGCGAGCTTGTAACCTACGATCACTTCCGGTCTGTTGGTTGCCGCCACAACCGTGACGCCGAATGATTCTTGGATGCCGTCCATCTCGTTCAGAAGAGTCGTAAGCACCCCTTCGCTTGAACCCCCATCAGATGACGATGTTGAGGATCTAGACACTGCCAAAGCATCGATCTCGTCCTGGGCAGCAGTCAGAGACTAATCACGGGTTTTCAAATGAGGCAACGTACGAAGAAGATGATGCAAGGAGCCGCAGCTCTGGCTTTACGGAAGGTTTCCCGGACAGCCCGTTCGGACTCTCCGACGAACTTGTTCAGGAGCTGAAATAGCGCGGCTCGGTTCTCGAAGGACCAACTTGACATAAACGGCTTCTTACCTCGGGTCCCTTGACCGCAACAAAGTTGATCGCGGATTCGGTAGCACAGGCTCTCACAAGAAGTGTCTTACTGCACCCGGGTGGACCATACAACAAAACGCCTTTTGGGGCCCTCACTCCTAACCGCGCAAAAGCCTCTGGGTGTTTCAGCGGCCACTCGACCGCCTCCCTCAATTTTTGTATGACATGATGCTGGCCGCCAACATCGGAGTACTTGGCAGGGGCGGAATCAAGGAACACAGAGCGCAGCGCCGACGGTCTCACGGTTGGTAACGAAGATAGAAGATCCACTGTCGTCAATTCAGGCTTTGAGCCAGAAAAAGTCGTAGGATCAGCTGCTTGTGCAGTCACCCAGCGCTTGATCGCGAGCGTTCCGGCCTCCCGAACGACCGCGCTCAAATCAGCTCCAACGTAACCGTGTGCGCTGAAGGCTACGGTCCGAAGATCGTCTTCGGGAAGCGAATGGGGTGTCTTGGATAGGATTACTTTCAAGATGGACAATCTCGCTTCGGCATCAGGAACACCTGAGAAGAGAATAGGAAACGTTAACACTGATCAGTGCCACGGAGCTCTAAGTAGCTTGCCTATTTCTATCTCGCGGTCGAAACGCCCGGGTCGCCTGAGGGCCGGGTCGATGGAGTTTGGTCGATTGGTGGTGGCGACGACGACAACTCGCGCAGCATCGGCTGAATCATCGTGCACGCCATCCATCAGCGTCAGCAGGGTCGCAACAACACGCTTTTCGACCTCTCCTCCCGGTCCATCTTCGCGTTTCGGGCACAAGGCGTCTACCTCATCTAAAACGATGATGCACGGGCTCTTGGCACGGGCCTCAGCGAAAACGGCCCTTAACTTGGACTCAGTTTCTCCATGGTAGGCAGAAGAGAGTTCCGGTCCATTGACGATAACGATGGACGAGTTCGTAGAGGAAGCGATCGCGCGCGCAAGGTGGGTCTTGCCCGTGCCAGGTGGACCGTGGAGCAAAACCCCACGTGGTGGTTTGAGACCTAGGCGGAACCAAACGAAGTTAGAAAGGTGCACGTTGTGGGGGATAGGTTACGCGAACCGAAATGTTGGAAAAGATCGGGACGGGTCAGCGGGATGTCGATGAGATCCCGGATTTGGGAGATTTGTTTATCCAAACCACCAACTGCAGCATATGGGTCGACGTCCGTCGGCCGGGTTTGCTTCCACTGATGTAAGCCGTAGTTTCGGGTGAAAAAATAGTTCGCACCTTGGCGGATTCTAGAGGCTTGAGGGTGTCAGCTGGCAAGACCACCACGATGGTGTCCCACCCTACTGTCCAGATCTGTGGCGCAGGGTTGATCTTGAGTGCTTCCAGTTGGGACGTCAAGCCTTCGGAGGTATTTTTATCACACGAGCGCGATAATATTCCATCTACTTCGAAGATATTCGTATTTCCTCCGTACCCCAGGGCAATTTTCTGGCTGCCTGTGATGTATTTGAGATCAACTGTGAGGTTACTGTGAGTTGAGTTTACACGAGTCAGCGAGATACCAGGCACCAACCTAGCTCCTCCTTGACAAGTAGTGTGAGCCAGTCTCTTGGCTTCCCGTCTAACAGTGTGTCGCGCTTCCCATGAGTTTTCACAGCGACACGAATGGTTCCTGCCACTCGGACCTGTCCCAGCGGCGGTACGCCGCGTGGGACGTTACCACCAAGTGGGTATACCCTTGCATTGCCTCCAAGTGCAAGTCCGGCGGTCATGATGTGAGATCGCGTTACAGAGATCACTGGAAGTGGGCGCGATTAGATAACATCAGATGTGTTTGGCAGGGAGAATGACCATCTTTCTCAAGTTCTGAATCTGGCCATAGGACCCCCACGGAGAACAGCTGGAGGGGTGTTCGTCTGGTCAGCGAACAGTCAGAATAACGAAAACAGATAGAACATTTAACACTCACGGGAGGATCAGGGTCTTCTGGACCGAGTATCGCCACCACCTCCCCAGCAGACAGCTTGAAGGGCTTCAAACACTCTGGATTTATGAGAAAACGACGAGTCGCCCTGTATTCGCCGTCTTCTGGGGTGTGTTCCGCAACAGTAAATGTCATGGGTGCCATGGATGTCATGGTCCCGGAGTTAATGATCGTCGTCGCGGAAGGGATTTTGGGCGCCAAAACCTGTGACGCAGCCGACCTCACCCACAAACTCGCACCACGAATCCTGCTATGACTGCGTGAAGTCGAAAGCCACTGGATATCAGAATGATTTTCTACCGCGTGCTCTGCGTGCTTCTGGCCGCGTGGACAATCTACGGCGACCCTGGGACCGAATCAGAACACTTCGAAGAAGACTTGGTCATACGCCCTCTGAAGGATGGTCGAATCGGTGCCCGGTTTTCCTTCACGACGACGCTGAAGGACGTGTCGCCCAGGAACCCAGAATCTCTGGGCGGAGACGACGACTGTATGTCCCCACGCCCTCGAGAGAAGGTGTCCCGAACGTTGATTGCCTCCGTATCCCAGCCCAGCACTATACCCTTTTCCCTCTCACTCTCGGACAGATCCTTCGGGAATATGCAATCACCGAACTGCACCTCTCTTTAAACGCAGGAAAATGGAACTACGACACGTGGGGCATGCCGGACGAACCAGGCGTGGCGACTGGGGGCGAGCTGTGGGCCTGGATCCCAGATGGGGCGTCGACATCGTGCGCGGGCTACTTCCCCCTTTATACCCCCTATCTTGCTGATCTATAGGTTTTCAGCGTTGACCAACGATGGCAGGGGCTGCGCAATGCTTTGGCAGGGCTGTTCTGCGCCTCTCTTGGTGTGATGGATGAGCAGCGGACGACGTCACCATCGCGGACTTTCCGGCCAGAGGGATCTCTGCCCAACTGGGGCCACTCTCATCACCTGAGACATGCGTTTCTGCCATCGGAACACGTCTGTACCGAGAACCTAACGCCGTTCTACAAGCTCTTGCCGTGCAAATCTTTTTCCGGGATAGCGACCCTCCTTAACCCTCACAAACTGTTTGACGCCGACTGGCACGGGATGTCTATTCACGTTCTGTGGAAGGAAGACGTCGGAATCCAAGTCCGGCTCACGTTCCAAGCTGTGCTGGATCCAATACGTAATTCTTGGAACAGAAAACGGGGTAGGTCTTGTCTAGTTGGGTAATAAGTGGTGGAAGCAGCTTATCAGTGTTTTGACTCAAGATTGGTCATTGAAATCGCTGTTTGGACGTCGGATCGAGCAAGCCTGTCCGGTTTCTTCGGCAAGTCAGATACGAGTCTCCATTCCAGAAGATCAGCCGTATCTCTTCACACCGCAGCCGAGCAGCGTAGATGATTCGTATGCCGTGTTTGACGTTTCTGGCAGTGAGTCGCCTTGCAGTCCCTTTTCCAGTGTCCGCGAGCGATAACGCCGCGCTCTGCAGGCACGGACGTCGAAATGCGTTGGCACGAGGAGGCGTCATTCCAAAATCGTGAGGTTCCCCGCGTGGCGTTGTTCTGTTTGCAGTTTAATGATGTTTGAGCAGCGACAGGAGAACAGAACCCCGTATCTGCACTTTCGATCCGACGGACGCTGAAGAGCGTCAACAAATATCGCGGATCGTTGAACGTTGCCGTAACGAATAATGGGGGTGGTGATATCCAAACGACGTATCTGGAAACGATACCGTGGTTCGTTCAGTTGTTCCTTCACACACTCCGGATCGAGTGCAACGGAACGAGCCGAGGTTCGACTCGATTTCACACTATATAATGGAACAACGCGCTGACGGTTCCCACGGGGGACGTGCTTGCTCCTCACATGAACAGGTGACCTAGTGGGTGACACGACGTACACTCCCCCGATCCCGCATTCGCGGCCAACGCTATACCAATCGACGGTGACAGTTCCGGCTGGAAGCACGGTTTATATGACGATGGATGTGACGAAAGCGTTCTTACGGTACACGGAACATCCGCCCGATGCTCAGAGGGGTTGGGACCTGCCACCCGCGGTTTTTGTTCCGATCAGGGGAGGCGAGAAGGGGTGGGATGAGCTGGAGCGGATGTATACGCCCATCCTGTTGGTTGACCTGGCCACTCCAGATTTTAGCATGCCGTACAATGTGATCATTATGAGCTCCACGCTCATAACGTTCATATTTGGCAGCGTCTTCAACCTTCTCACGAGGAAATTCATCGTGGCAAAGGTGGAGGGTGACGATATGACGGGCCCGACAGAGAAACGAGAGGCGGTCTCGGTCACAGGGAAGGACTGAGGAATGAATTGGGGGGTATATGGGTTCCTTTGGTTTAATTTCTGGAATGCTATTATCACAGCTGCTTGTTTGCTTTTTCGTGGTAGCGTGTGTGGAAGTCGGTGACGGACAGCGTGGTGATAGGTTTATGGGATCAATGATGGGGTGCTTCAGGGAAACGCCGAGGTCATGAATGTTCAAGGGGGTGTCGCTGGCCCCGTTCGCAATCGCCGTGCTCAGGTGACCCGGGTGATGGGTCTAGCGACGGCGAGACTAACGGTGGTTCGAACCTTCCCTCGTTTCGTTCCCAGGCCACGGAAGGGGGGCTCGGCGACCGAGGTAGGTGAACATTTTTAGAGCCATGGCTCGGCCGGGTGGGAAAGGGAAGGACGCCGTAGCGGCGGTGAACTTTCGAGGGCCACGGATCAGCTTGGTCACGTCAGAGAGAGAGAGCAGCTGGCTCGTTCCTCTCGCCTCAAGGTCATGATCAGAGTCGATCCCAATGCGGAATATCGGAGACTGTGGACCGGGTGACGATAAGAGGGTGCAGGCTGCCCAGTTGCTTATCCGGTTGTCACCGTCAGCGCGGGAGAGGGTCGAAGTCGAAGTTCATACGGGTGTGGGCTCACGCAGACGTTGATTCGTTGACCCGGGAAATGAATGGAGATGATCGCTTCGACCAGCGGTGTTATGGGCGAGAGAGAGAGAGAGAGGCCTAAGATAAGATGGTATTGACATCTGGAGCTAATCTCCCCTCGCACGGCCAAAGCGGGGTATGAGGAATGCTAGGACACACACTCGAAAAGCGTACCACGGGTAACCTGATCCTCCCCTGAATTGGAAATTGGCCCCGCGCTTTTCTCCCTCCCCGTCTTTTGCTTCCGAAGTGAGCCGTGCTGGCTTATCGCGCTCGTCATTTTGGCCGGGTTTGGGACGGAATTTCGCTGATGGTCCACGGCTGAAATCCTGCACCGCATTCTCCCCCCCTTGTTTCATGGGGTTGGCGTTAGCTGCACACCCGTTTTTCGGGAATACAGATGTGCAAGCGCAAATCCTCAGGAAAAAAAAAAGAAAAGAAATTACCCCAGAAACGGGAAGCAACCCTCCCGTCGACCCAGCGCTTCCTTTTCCCGTCGTCTGTGGCCCACTTCCTCTGCCTTCTATAAATTCGGTCGGCAATTCCGCAACATGAGTGTATAACCCCCGTCTCGTTGCCTCTCCCCCCCACTCTCTGTCCCGTCCCAACCATCCCCGCCCCCTCCCCAGACTCACCCACAATGTGCCGCAGAATCGCGTATGTCCCCCCCGTCACCTTCCCCAATCCCGCATTGCACTCACCGCACTCTCCATCCAGCGAAGGTACCCGGTGGGCGAAATGTGGAGTGAGCCACTCGGTTGTACCACCAAATCCCCGAATCCCTCTCATTCCCTTTCTCTCCCCCAGCACTTCCAAAGACACATGATCCTTGCCATCATGGACTGCAACAGCTCCCACTGCGAGAAAAGCATCCAGCACACAAAGGGCTGCAGAGACCATTCGAGGTGTATACAGGTACGCCACCCTCCGCGACACGGGAGAACCGATCGCGCTCCTCCGAGTGGCAGCACCCGTGACCGACACAGCTGATATCGGACACATACAGAACTACGGCCTCGAGGTCCAAAAAGACATAGACACCGTCAACGACTACTGTTTCGCCTGCAGAGCTGCTGCTGCCAGGCAAGTCCCCACTTGACGACCAAAAACGACCACACCCTCCCCCTGTGATCGCATACCCGTCCGGTCTTGTCCCCCATCCGCCCTCACCGTTGCCGAACGTGCATCACCTTGCGCTGTTTCAGCCCCCCCATTGCATTGTCCATATACTTGTTGTCATCTGTAATCCTAGGCATCAATCAACGTGTTTTCTTGTGTCCCCTCCCCCTCGTCAGCTGACCCTCACCGGTGACACCTCAGGCCATAGCCTCAGATGTTTCACGCAACCGCTGCTCCACAGCAGATCGTTGTCAACTGACAAGCTGAAGATCCGTTTCCTCCACCTCGGTCATTCCGCTCCGTGATCACGAGTGCGAACGTTGCAGCTGGAAACGCTCGATGAACCTCGGCACGACCACTTCACACCAACAACACCCTCCAGAACCCTCTCTTGATTTGTCCCTTCAATATCCCAGCAACCACACTCACGAACGTGTCGGGCATTTCACTGTTCCGGTCCTCTCTGACGTCGTCGCCAACGTAATGCCGTCGTCCCCTCACCAATGGCCCCAAACGACCCACACATTGCACCACAACGCCGCCTGGCTGAAACAAAAGGCGAAATCGGACGCAGCGAGCACACCTTCATTTAGGTTTAGGCGAAAGGGAGAATCATTGCGTGATCCCCTGATGAGCTCAGACTCTCTGTCATCATCTTCGGGCCTCTCGCCACAGTATATGCGCGCCCGGCATAGCAACAACCCAGGCGTTCATTCCGGTTCGTAGTTCGATGCGCTCGCAATTGACGCCGCGCGCGAAACTGTCCTATAGAGTCTGGAAGAATGAACCGATTCTATGTGGCGGGGCGTTCTGATTCGCAATTACAGGGGATACCCTTCAGGTTGTATCGACGACCACTGGAACAAGTTGGCGGAGTTGCCTCTTTCTATACAAATGAATGCACGTGTGTAATAACCCTCCTCGTCCAGCCGCCGTGCGTGCAGTTTCACTCCGAACCAAGCGTCATGAACTAGTGGGCGTGGTTCTTGTGGTGCTCTAAAACAAGAAAAGATCAAAGCGTCAGTTGCGTAGCGCGAAAACGTTCCTAGTGGTGACGCACTCAGATGCACTGCACGTAACGCGAAAACCGGTCCGCAAATACAGGTCATGTGAAAAATAAATAAATATGAAATGAACCGAGAACCGTGAGAGTCAGCCTTCGGATGGCGGCAAACGTGGTGTACGCACTCTGGTAATCGATGGTGTAGCCAATAGCGAAGATTCCGAGGATGGTGGCAAGGATCGGAGCAGCAGACGCGTTCTTTCCGCTGAAGTACCTGGCCTTTAACCCTCCAAAGCTCGACTGAGGGGTCGGTCCCTTGGGGAGTTTGGAGTAGAAGTCGACGAGGGGGGTAAGGCTTCCTCCAGATCCTCCGGTCTGTACCGACGAAACCAAAAAAGACGCGTGGGGGGTCAGCGTCGTGCAATTCCTTGGCGGAGAATTATAAAAACGTACGAGGAGAGTTGGAGAAGCGACCTTTGGTGGGACGATACCGCCGAGCTGGCGACGAGCGAAGGATGGCTGCATAATTATTTCGGAGAGTATGTGGAAGTCTGTTGGGACAAGTCTTGCTGGATGTCCGTCTTGCGGCTATTCCCGACGGCGCACAAACAACACCAAACGGGCTGGAAATTCCCGGACCACACGACGATCCTCCAGATACTATTCATTTTCGACCGCTGTTGCTTAGATAGCTAGCCAGTACCTCCGGTAACCGTCCGTCCCAACCGCTACAGCAGAAAAAAAAAGACTGGGTCGATACCCGTGTATTCAGCTCAGCAGAGTCTATTTGGCTGAACGTTCAACCCCTCGTGATTGCTTGCGCAGAACCCGAGGTCGGCACACGCCGCCAATGAAAATGCCGTCAGCTCCAAAGGATATTTCCAACTAATTCGCTATTTCCGCTCGCCCCCGACTCGCCGGTATCTTTCATTGACTCCCTAACTTTGGCTCGTCGTATGCGTCTCAATATCGAGCGAGATGATACCGGGTTGCCATAAACCCTTCAGCCGTTGATCGTGCTTCGCAGGGTCTCCTCCATGGTGGAGGTGCATATGGACCAGCGTTGCCAATTGATCGCATTCACGAGATCCCGAACTTCTACGTGAGAACCGCATCAACGGTATGAGATCAGAGATGATTGGGTTTTGCGAGAATGTGTTCAATTGGTAGCATACGGGCAACAGATAGTGAACGCTCAAAATACTGACCAAATTGCGTACAGTCCTTAACCTGTGTCACCACCCTCAGCAATCTCGGCCAGCTGGGCAGCAAGAAGGACGAGATCAGACTGCAGTGCAGCCCGTTCGCCTTTTATTGGTGGGAGATCCAGAGAAATCTCCACCGACGCCTGCTCGGCAGCAGCCTGTTGCGCCTGTTGTTCAACCTGCTGCAGAAGGTTCCCAAAGTTGAGAGCTTTGAGAATATTTTGAGCCGCCTCCCATGCCTCGCTCCCCTCTCCTGAGTCGTCAATCACTGTCGAAGCAGCGGATGCATCCTGATTTGTAGACATTTGCTCAATTTTCTGCTGCTGTCCAGTATAGCCGGAATGTTGATAATTGAATTGCCCGTGAGGCGGGAGAGGAACCTGTGTGAACGGAGGGGGCTGGTGTGGAGGGGGAACAACGACCTGTTGTGTCAATGGGCGTCTTGTGGTTCTGCGCGAGGTCTACCCGACCAACGTCAATCCCAGCGAACAAAGCTATCAGGAGCAAGGGAAGACCTACGGATCCTCCCTCCCAGCTCGCGTTCAAGCGGTACTTTCCACCCGGTCCCTTCTCCAACCTACCCCTCTTGAAAGCCTTCTGCAGCGCCTGGCTGGCCGACGGCCGAAAATTTGTTTGCAGCGGATACCTTGCTGCCATCCACGCGAATAAATCTTTTGGGGGCGCGCCTTCTGGGTCTGGGTGCTCCATCAGAGCATTGACAATCATCTCCTCGTAGCTCGGCAGATCCTCGGTTGAGCCATCTGGACGGGTCACGGGGGGGCGGGTATACATGGTACCGTAATGCATCGGTGGAGGTAGAAACCCCGGTATGCCAGGTGGATGGTGCTGGCCGTGACCATAATACGGAGCATGAGGGTAAGGTGGGACCTGTGAGGACGGGTATGGGTAGTACTGGACATGCTGGGGAGGTGGGGGTGGATGAGACTGGGACTGTTGTGGGTGTTCTTGCGCCTCAGATGGAAGTTTATGTGGAGGATGTTGGCCTAAGGAGGCCATCGGGGGTGGTTCGTGGCCATTCGCAGTTTGGTTGGAGCCATCGGTCGACTTGGATTGATCGTCTGAGGGAAGATTTTCGGACGAAGGGGGTTTAGTCTGGCTCGCGAGCGAGGACGCGATGGCGGCCTTGAGATCATACGGCCATATTGTGTTCCGGATGTGTGTCGGGGCGTAGAGGTCGAGGGTTATGCAGATGTCGATTACCTGCTGGTTGGTGAGGAGGGAGAGGTACGTTCGTTTGAGGGCGACTGTTTCGGGATCATCTGGGAGGACTGGGGAGATTAGCGAGGATTAGGAACGAGCTGTAGGGTGTTTTGTTACCTTGCTGATAAGACGAGTGGTAAGGCTGGATTGGACTCGCGGTGGCCATTTGCTGAAACTGTACAGTTCATGTACAGTCGCTTCGGAACCCAACGTCCGTCCAACACTCACGGTCTCGACTCGGTCGCATTCCCGCACCAGCTACAATATATCTCGTGTTACGCTACTTGCTCGACTCTGCCGGATCCCGTAGCGTTTCGCTATAGACAATCCTTTTTTCCTCCGGTGAAAGCTGCCAAAATTCGTCCCTGCCCCTCTGCACCCACCTCCTCAGCTACGCCCACCCGCAGGAGATCCACGTCAGAACGGTCCTGCACACACAATCCGATAGACTCACAGGGCTGAATATATGCTCGCGTTCGCCAAAGTCACCGAATAGGGCCATGTATCCAAACACACCTTGGGTCGCTTTAGATCGCGCCAGCCTCGGTATTCACCAGAGAACTCACCCGGGACCAGCGTCCACTGTAGAATCCTCGAGAACTTTGCTGTCCCCGACTTGTACGTGGTCGGGGGGTTCTGTCCTGGTGGCTTGACCCTTGACTGCTGGGTGAGGTCTTGAAGGCTCGACTTGTGTCGCGTCGACCGCAGTGGCCTATGGACCGTGAGGGTTCCGGGGTACATTCGGGAACGTAACATTGCGTTCCAGCTGTCTCCTTGGTGCAGGGAGTAAACTGAGGAATCTGGCCGACGGAGCGGGGTTTGTTCGGAATTCTCACGATTGCTACTTCTGTGTGTATGATGTCTAGATCTACTATAGATGACTACACGACCTTGCACCGGCCTCCAAGCACATTGGGGGATCAACACAGATACGGGGCTGCGAGCGGGAACGCTGACTGATTGGAGATCGGATTGTTCTCGATTCAGGGCGAGAGACGGTCGATTGACCAATCTGACTGGGTATCCTCGGATCGCTTGTAGACAACGCGGTCGTGCAGTCGAGATGGCTTTCCCATCCAGAATTCGACCTCGCTGTTGGATCTCGGTAAGCTCGAACAATGGATAGAAGGTTTGGGACATGACCTACCGGGGAACAACGCGCCATCCCCCCCAGAAATCTGGGGCTGGGATCCGTGCTGAGGGGGGGTCGTCCTCATTGACATGGAATTTTTGTCTGTATTTCTCCAACCGTTGTTCTATCTCGCCTTCCCCAATCACTGTACTCTGTTTACTCGCCCAGGCTCCCAACTGGCTGCCTACGGGTCTCGTGCGGAAATACGCTTCGCTCTCCTCCTTGTTCAGCTTCTCTACCCTTCCCAGTACGCGGACCTGTTTGTGCAACTCCTTCCAATAAAACACGAGAGCGGCATTTGGGTTCTCGAGCAGCTCCTTCGACTTTCTGCTCGTGTAGTTTGTGAAGAAGACGAAACCGGTGGAATCGACTTGCTTGAAGAGCACGGTGCGAGCGGAAGGGATTCCGGAGGCGGTAGCAGTGGACAGGGTCATGATCTCTGGCTCGGAGACTTTAGCGGAAGCCTCAGTGAACCAGATGCGGAACTGTTCGAGAGGATTGGGGGCGACATTTGCCGGAGAAAGCGAGCCTTCGGTGTGGTACTGGGTGTGCGGAAGAACTTTGAGGGTATCTGATGAGGCCTGGATGTTGTTGGCCATTAGTCTCCACGGATTTCTGACGAGACCTCGAGTTCCTGGTGGAACGAGCAAAAGGGAGATCATTTCGCTTATCAGCTTCCCTTTTAGAGTTGCGGCGGATATTCCCTCTCCCACCCCCCTTGCCACCTCCCTCTCCCTGTCCTCCCTCCCTCCCCCTCGCCCCGGTGGCCCAGGCGATCATGTATCCTATCTCAGACCTCACCACCTTTTGTAGAAAAACCCTTGGAGATGTCCCACCCAAACTCGTTGTATGCACCCGGCCATTTCGTGTATCAGATCCCCAGTCTCACTCTCGTTTCCAGGGCGCGTCCACCACCGTCGTCGGTTCCAAGATATATCTATATGTGTGGCCCAATCTCCCAAGTCCCACAGAAACCCAGCTCTGACTCATTTTTCCTCCTCCAGGGAGGTCGCCTCGTCGCAGAACGGCGGATGGTTACCGACATCTATATGTTCGACATGGAAACCTTTACTTGGGAGAAACTCGCGCAGAGTCCTGATTCGGATCAGCCAAGAGCCAGATACTTCCACAGTACCGATGCCTGTGAGTGCCTGAACCTTGCCTCCCGCGTGCTCATCCCATCGCTTACCAGCTTCTCCCACTCCCGTGTGCTGGAACCCCAGGGAATAACAATTTAATTGTTTTTGGAGGTATGGCCCTCCAATCAGACTCTCCCAACCCAGAAGAGCTGTGTGTCTTGAATGATGTCCGCTTCTTCAACCTTACGACCAAACGTTGGCTGCCCCCCTCCACCGGCACTCCCCCGGAGCTGGCCCCAAAAGCCCGATACGCTCACCTATCATCCGTCACATCGAATAGGCTATTTATCATTGGCGGACAAGATCTCTCTAACGTCTGGCTCGACGACATCTACGTTTTCGATCTCCGTACCCAGACCTGGACTCAGAGACGGGAATATCCCCGTCACTGCGGCACTTATCGAAGCGTTGCCGTCTCTTCAAATCTCACCGTCCGATTTCCCCAAGAAGAGATCAACAACGGATCACACACTTCCAATCTCGGCCCTTCTGGCACAAGGTTTTCGCGAAATCCAAGCACGACCAAAGAGTTCACTGCTCAAGACGCCTTGATTCACCTCCCCTACTCCGCCGCTCCTACCGATGACTACCCGAGTGAAATCTACCTCTTCAGCAATTACAACGTAAGTTCCTATGCACCTATGATCCCTGCAAGACGATTATTTACTACCCCGTCGCCTCCGTATAGTTCACAAATGTTCAACGCGAACTCGAAGTGTTCTCCCCGACTTCAGGATCCGACTTTACCATCAGCGACCGGTCCTTGTCGATGACCGGCACTTCGTTCCCACCTGGTCTCCGTTTCCCCACTGGCGCGATACTTGGAACACACTTCATCGTCGCCGGTACCTACCTCACCCAATCCTACCAATCTTTTTCCATCTGGGCGCTCGATCTCGTCTCCATGACCTGGTCTCGAATCGACCCTGGTAGCGCGCTAGCGTCAGGGTCCTGGTTCAGGAGTTGTTTATGGTCAGAGGTCAACAAACTCATCATCTTTGGCAACGCCAACGGGAACCTTGCATCCGATTACAATCGTCGCCTGCTCAGTTGGGACCACGTCGCCTGCATAGATCTCGAGGCGTTTGGTATTTACCAGTGCCCTAAGCTGTACATGCCCATCGAGGAGCAACAGCTTGGGTTGGCTGCTCTCGAGGAGGGTGTCATGACCGACTTCGACATCCTTTGTGATGACGGAAGGAAGATTGCTGTATCAAGGAAGATCCTGGAGGAACGGTGGCCGTGGTTCAAACAGCAGCGGAACCTATTTTTGCAGAACGCTGCCCGCGTCGTGAACACCCTCCAACCTGCCGCTGGTGCAGGGGCCGATGTACCATTACCGGAGCTCGCCAGTCTTTCTAAGGAACCGAGGGCCGACCCGAGATTATCCTCCCGGCTCCTGAATCTCTCGGAGTCCTATCCTATATCACTTGCCCTCGTGCAGTACTTCTATACCAAGGCTTTGATCACCCCACTCCAACACGCTCCGGCGGTGCTTAGCCAACTCTTGTTGCTGTCAAGTACGTACAACCTGAGTCATCTGCAAAGTTTGGTCAAGCATGCCATGCACCGTGCTTTGACCTACGCAACCTCGGTGGGCATCTATGGTGTGTCAACGTTGTGCAATTGTAGGAGCCTGCAAATCCGGTACGACTCTCGAACCATTCATCTCCCCTTTTGTGCTGACGTTATTTTCTGTCGTCAGTGCCTTACGTGTTGTGATGGTAAGGGTGATCACCCCCGTTTTCAATTACACCACTTTCTCATGTCCGATCCCAGGCATACAGTCAGAAACGACCTGCACGGAGAACCAGAGATAGAGAGGATGGGGGGAGCAGGGATGGAACCGGCGGGGGTGTGATAGATTCCGCAGCGGCGAGGCCCAGAGGGATGTCCGACGCTTCATTCATGCAGAGGACACCGGCAGATTCATACGGTAACGGCACCATGAAAAACGGAGGCGGGAGTTCCAGCGACAGTGCGTTTTAGTGTCTGTCTCTTTCATTGGCATTAGTTTCTTTTCCTTCCCTTCATCCAACTCGGTTTTGTGTCTTGTTGGTTGTTTTGTTTTTTCTAAATTGGGTACTTTTTGTTGACGTTCAACATCTCATTCATCACCTGGACAGATGTGGATCATCACAACCGCAAGGGGACCAATAAGAACACACGAAAGGGCTCAACATCGGTGCCGATCTCACCCTTATCATCAGTGGCGCGGAGCTCGCTGGCGGAAGCACCACTGATGACATCCACTTTCCCCGACGATGACAAGGACCCCCTCCTTCTTTATTGGGCCGACGATGGGCTTTCATCACCGTTTCAATCACCCCTCCTGACGAAGTATTCGGCTCAGAACACTGTCCGAGTCTCGCCGATCACACCCGCCTCGAACACGAGTTTTAGGTCACCACCAAAGAGCGATTTCGGTCACCAGGACCCACGAGGGCCATCAACAAGCACGAACCGGAACCCATCGGTTAATGGCGGCCCTGTCACCTCCCTCCACAAGAGAAGGTTCAGTGTTGACCCCCTCCGCGAGAACACCAACTATGCTAAAGCGGGTGGATTGCTCTATGACGAGGACACTGCCGAGGTTGGTTTGGATGGGAGTATAGAGATGGAGATTGATGACCTACTGGAAGAATTGATGGATTCCCACTCGAAGAGGAGGGTCACCATGACACCTGCGCCTCTCCTCCCCCTTCCTGAGGAGTTTTCCCCCACAGATGGACATATCTACTCGCAACCGCACTTCGAACCCTCTCTTTCGCCCTTGCCGATCGCTAACCTGTTGTACTATGGTGATTCCGACACCCCTTCACTCGTTTCCTCCAGCCCTACAAGCTCCAGGGATTCACACCTTTTATCAGCGAGCCCATCTCTCAAGCCAAAAAGGAGTTATACCCCCATCACCCCTTCTACGGATGGATGGGGCAGTCCTCCAACCCTTGCGGTCGTCCCCGAGCGCAAGCCCTCCTCTCCTGATTACTTTGGGTATACGAAGGTCCCCAGACACCCCGAAGTATACCCCCCCGACCTACACCAGGTCCCTGAGGATGTCACTAGGGATAGTTACCTCTGTGGCTCAAGGGATGACCGGGGAACCTACAGTGTTGTGCGAGCCCATCACAGCAACCTGCCTCCTCTAAGAACCACGATCCCGGAAGACTCCACCATACACCGTCGCGGCAAAAAGTCGATTTCCTCCCAACACACAATAACCACCGACTACAGTCGTCGCGCAGAATCGCCGATTAATCACTCCATGTCTTCATACTTTTCGGACGACGCCGCTTCCGAGATCACGGAGATTGGGTACAGCGATCCTGGCCTCGAGCCCGCATACCTCTCCACCCCAAGCGTGGTTCCCCCACACCCTACTCGGCCACGCCCTCTGGTTGAGGTATCCCGCGGGTCAGGGTCGGGTAGTTTCAACAATAGGCATTCTCCGAGGTCGGGCGCTAGCCTAGGCTCCATGGAATATCCGCCCCCCTCTAATCACCGCCACACCCAGACCCCTAAGCGAGGCATGCTCCAATCTTTCTTTGGACAGAACGAACAAAAGAAAGAACGGAAACAGGGGAAAGAGCAGGACCATATCCAGATACAATCCCCGGTTACTCAGCCGATGGATGCCGTTTCGTTCATCACGACCTCGAGCAAGTCATCTAAGGGGAAGGCGGATAAGGCAGAGAAGGCGGCGAAGAGGGAACAACTGGCGATGCAGCTGAAAGCCAAACAGCTTCAGCAGGCTGCAGAGAAAGCTTCGCGCGTCACAGGTGTTAAGAAAAGTGCGCCAAAATGGGAGGAGAGTGGCGGGATGTTTTCGGTGGATAGTTTCCTCTAGGTGCATGAGGGCATCTTTTAAACTCATAGTTATCAGGCTTACGTTTTGCTGACTATGTTCTCACATACAAGTTCTGCTGGCACCGATTATCACCTTATTCACTGGTTCATTTGATTATCTGTTGTGTTTTCTAGCCCGATCACTTGTGGAAGTTTTGTATGTGGTTGGGATGAATCTTGTATTGTCTTGTTCAAATGTCACCGCCACGAGTGGTGAACTGCTGTTGTACACTGCTGTTGTACACATGCCAATGCAAACCCCTTGATATTACGAAGGAAGAGTAAAACTTAGTTTGCCGCTATCCCTTGTGGTTCATGATGGTTCACCACCGTTCCTGAAGCGCTCGGAGAGGTGTGAGATGGCCCTGCTATTGGTTCTGCAGTCTTCTCTGTCACTGCATCGATCATATGGTTGACTAGAAGCAGAAGCCAGTTGTTCAGTGTAACATCATCGGGGGGACGAATTGTGGAAGCGTACACTCTCGAGCGTGATCTGCGTTTAGGTTTGACGTAAGTCTTGGGACGAACCTAGTAGAGAAGAGGAGCCTCACCTGGATCCTTCTGATTTCTGCAAGACTTCCCATTAGCGCAGTCCGGTTTGTCAAGTATTGCAGCCAGGACGCGACCCTTCCTCCTCTCGCGAATCCACCAATCACGGATACCCCACAAGAAAACCTCGGTGGCACACCATCTGCAAATCTTCTCACGAGGTGCGGTTGGGTTGGGATCGATACCCCCAGCAACTCCGTGGATCTCAGTGAAGAGCTCCTGGTCGAACAGTGGCGTGAATTGCTCGAGAGTGTTCTGAATATGTTGAACGATCTAGAAAGGCAATTAGGAGATTTTGAGCGAACCGCACGAGAAAACACGCACCTCTTGGTAGATCTGCTTAGGTGTCATACGTTGTTCGGTCAGGTAGTCAAAAACGTTATCGACCTCAATGGTGTTTCCCTCGAAGCATTCGTAGATGTCAGGGGCCTGGATCAGGTCTCCGAGATCCGAAAACCCGTTCAAGTGTTGAGAACGGAGTGAGGATGCGTAGCACCTCTCCGGGATCCCGATTCCACAAAAGGAGACTTGACAAAAGTCACAACGGGATGTAGAAGGAGCTCGGAGAGCCACAAGGTTCTCACTGTAATGAGGCGAGTCAAGGAGCCAGAATTGAGAACCGCGGTGGGCTCACCAGTGTCCACAGAATCCGTGACCGGGAGGAGCGCCGTCCTCCAGAAGCCATCCTTGGTCTTGGGTCGTTTCCGGATCTGGAATGGGATTCGGGCAGCTGGAACAAATGTCAGTCGTAGACGCCACAGAAGGGGGTGTGATACACGAACTTCCATCCAAAGGGATTTCCTGGGATACAGTGGGGGCAGGGTTGGGCATAATCTGTATTGCGAGGCAGAGTTGGTTCCGGCGAAGGTTCCCTTGGCGGAGGAATCTACGGTCCATTGGCTGAGTCGTTGGTGACTCGGTAGGGAACCGATTACGTACCCTAAGCGATTGACCAGGTCGGTAGATCTCGTCCGCTTGTGCACGTTCGGACAGTGCTCGGATCCTGGATGGGTCCGCACGGAGTAGAACGTTGACCATTGATTGGAGTATCCTAGAGGATATCACCGAGGTTGATAAACCTCGGCATGAGGGACAGTTCGTGCCACCATTCTGAGACATATTGTTTAGCCGGCTAAATGAGAATTAGCAATTCATCCCTCACCTTAATCCATAACACGCAGCAGCTATATACATCACCATTAGCACGCGACCGAATTAGGGACAAACGAGTGATCTCACCTTCCACAGAATGAGTGTTGACATGGGAGGATGGTGACGGGGTTGTAAACGAGGGCCGCGCAGCACCCGCACTCCAGTTCTTGCGCTAAGTCGTCTACCAGAGATCGTCTGTCCGTGGTATCCGTCGGGGCACTTGTTCGGGAATCGGATGATTCCTCTTGGCCAACATGCTCATCCTTGAGTCGCTTGTGGCTCGGCGAATCACCAGAACCCTCGCCCCAACTCGGGGAGGCCCTTCGTTTGAGACCCCTCTTCCCACTACCCTCGATGTGTAGATTCACTTCCATCTCCTCCTGTTCAATCTGGCTGGGGGAGTCACTATCGAGTTTAGCGGTCTCCACATTCTCGACCCCAAGTGCAGCTAGAGGCGGGAGCATAGCCGCCATCGTTAGAATCGGCAGTTAGCGTACAGAGATGTATCGTTGTAGAATTTGACGGCGGAATGGGGCGGGTGAACGAGAGGTGATGATGGTGGTGTAGTTCGGAAGGTGGTCGATTGGATTTACGCTCAGGAGAGCCACAAGTGAACGGCGATCCGGGACGCACATACCGGAACGCATGATGGCTTATTACCACAGACAACGTAAAATAGCAAATTAATTATCACATGTACGTTAAACGGCTACCTCAGCCCTGGTTGTGCGATAGACTGTGGTATTCCTCCAGCTGCTCCGACGCACCAATTAGGGCCGGGATTGTCCTAAGGGTAATCTTCGGGGGAGGTGGCGGGGGTATCCGAGCGCTGATGCAAGCAGCCACCAATTGCTCGCGGAGACGTTCATAGACAGCACGTTGGGCTTGGTTACCGGGTCAGCGCCAAACCAGTCGCGGAAGCAACCGACAACGCACCATCGCAAGGGAAGAGGGACATCAAGTACTCGATTGGTATCATCACGGCTTTTCCGACATCGAGGGCGACGAGGAGTGAGTTGTCCATGGACCAGAGGGTTAAAGCCCGGCATATTTGTCCCATAAACCAGAAGACGAAGAATGGGCGATGGATCACGGAGCCACTGCTGTGACCAGTGACTTTTGGTAATCCTTCCATGAGATGGTTCATTACCACGACCTGATGCGATACTGGAGTTTGCTCTGAGCCAGATGTTCACTACGAAGGGGACTATACGTACACCACTCCTCAGCCTTACGCCGATTAATCAAGTCCCTGAAAAAGAGAAGAGGCTCAGCCAGGACAGCGTAACGGCTCCGTACCGAACTCACGCTTGGACGAGTGGGATGTACTGGCGGAACTCCCGAGATATATACATCCTGATGCTGAGGGTGATGTTAGGAACACATGCTTAAGCGTATCCCGGGTAGACACCGCTTACTTGTAGAGATATTCTCTCCCGATAAAAATGAATGCCCGTTCTGTGTCGCAGGTGTGCTTGTCCAGGAGGTCGTCCAGCTCACAACTCTCCATCCAAATAGCCATTGCGTGCTTTGCCTTGATGGAATCGCTGGCATTTACTTCCTCCCTCGTCTCGATGCATCCATTCCATAGTACCATTGTCCTGAAGTAAAGGTTCCAGACGGTGTCTCTAGCACGTGGACCAACTGCTATCTCCCCAGGAAGGAGGAATGCGTACTAGAATTCGAGAAGGTTAGGGTGGGATGCTAGCAGTCATTTACGAGCGGAACTGACATTCGAAGCCTTACAAAGTGCGAAGTTGACGACTTGAGTCCCTCGGGCGACGGAGTAAGAATTGTACGCGGCGAGCAGCTGGACGGAACTCCAGATCAATCGGCGACACTCCTCCTTCTGAATTTCTGATTCGGGTAATCTGCATGGCCAGCCCGGTGTCGAAACCCACGAAGGTACGGTGGTGGCGGCAAGTGGCCACTGGCTTCCAAGGGTCTGATCTCTGCAATTGCAGACGTAGGGTGTGGTGGTCGCCGACGGCGGGGGAGAAGTTCTTCGATGGCGTGGAACGATCGGCGGAGCACTCTCTGGCCAACGGATTGCACGGGCGTCCTCTATGTCGATTGTCATGAGGTTCATAAACCGGACGAGCGAGTCGAGCATCATCATCGAAGATGTTACACGTTGTGTCGAATGTCGGGGGTGTGCACAGACCTCGAAGAATGCGATGAGCTGAAGGAAGACGTAAGTTTGGGGCTCGGCGTTGGGTTTGAAGAGAGTCAACATACCCACGCAGCCTTTGCGAGGTCATGGTCTAGCCTCCCAGCATTCAGGCTAGCGTCCAGTGCGCCCTGGGCTTCATCTCGTAGTCTTAGTGCATTATTTCTCCCCTGAGCTCCCAGCCCAGATTCCGAACTCTGAAGGAAAGTGGCGATGGCCAGCATAGCCAAGATGTAACTGGGTTGCAGCTCCAGGCGGCGGGCGGGGTCAGAGAAGAGAGAGAAGAATCTAGGGACATTGAAGAAGCAGAACAAATATGGCGTCGCCTTGAACAGAAATTTAATGTCGAAGAGGACGTGATTGAACGCGGCTTCTCTCTGGGTGTGCGTAAGGGTGAGGGAGGTAGGTTCAATGGAGTCACCGGACGTAGCGTACAGGGTTAGAAGAGAATCCCACCAAGTTCGCCGAGTAAAGCTCAGAGATGGTCCGGGGATGATTGTAGGATTGATGTCAAAGTAGGTTTCCGATTGCGCTGGCCGAACGGGGGCGTAGGTAGGAGTGACGTATACATAGGAGTCTGGGGGCGAGCTCCTCCCATGGTAGCCAAGTGGTTGAGTTGGTAATGATGGATCTGGTTTAGGTTGTAGATCCTGCGTGATTGGTCGCGCTGAGGTATCATAGGCATCAATCGGGGAGGAGTGATGATGAGGATGAGGATGAGGATTAGAATGAGTGGGGAGGTCAAATGCGTCATCTAGGTGCTGTGGAGGAGATCCACAGGCACTCGGATGTGAAGGAATGTCTTGTACAGCGGGCTCCCGTGTAGCGCCGTCACTTGCTGTGCCCGAGTCGGAGGTGGCTCTACGCCGTCGTCGCGGTTCAGGAGGGAGGCCAAGGAACTTCGCTCGCTGTCGAGCCCCAGGATCTTTGTCAGGGCCACGTCGGTTGGGTGCTTCGTCGTACGAACATGGGTCTCCAGATGCGCGATTGGTGCAGTTTCGACAAGAAGGGCGGGCGCCGTCGCATCGAGTTTTTCTACTCCGGCTGATAAGCCGATCGTGTTTATCCTACGTCAGAATAATAATAGCGCAATTCGGCGGAGGGGCAGCCTACCACGGAAGACAGGCGGTATATACACGCGTACGCTGAGTGCCTTTGACTGTCAAAGGTTGGTCAGGGGAGAGCTCTATGCGTTGGCGTTTTCTGCGCGATTTTTGGGTGGATTTCCTTTCTATCTGTGGAGACCCCTCGGAGGATGTAGATAAGGGAGCGGGTGGAGGATTGGACGGGCCAGGCCCGGAGAAAATCAGAGGGATTGCGGCGGGGGGAGGCAGGGAAGGTTGACCGGGTGCAGTGGGTAATATCATTGGGTACAGCGAACCTGGATCGGCGAGTGGCGGGGTATTCTGGATGTCTGGGGTGGTGGGAGAGAGTGGAAACTCATCTCGGAATGTGGACATGGGACTCAGGTATCTGGGTTGGAGGGTGCCCACAACGACAGTCGGAGTCGCGAACTTGTTGGGACTTGAATAACGGCGCGAAGCCTCAAGAACGTCTGGGGACCACACGGGCCGGGCAGGTGGCAGCCACCCTCGCGCGGGTGCCAAAATCAGGTGCTGATCGAGAGATGGCGATCCAGGAGTTGGTTACGGTGCCCGTTGCAAGCGTAAATTTGACCTAGCCAATCAGGATGACAATGAACGTCCAGTAGCCGAGAAGCGAGGTCACGTACGGTCTCCGCCACCGCCGTACCCGAAGATGGCCAGTGTGCTCGAGGGGCTCGTCGAGGGCACCCGATGTCGACAGACCCGGTCGAACCCCACCTGGCACAAAGCATGAAACGTGTGTGTCAAGGCGAGGAGAAAGAGAGAAGGAGAGAGGGGGGGAGGGACCAACGGTGAGCTCGGAGGTGAAAAATATTTCATCCCGCTCGCCCCTTGGCTGCTCGGATCGCGTTTCCATCTGAAGGGCTGTCAAGACAGTGATTGACTTCATAACCGGATGGTCGCCAAACAGTTGGTCATTCAGTGGGAGCTGGTTACAGGGACACCTGCCTTTGTTCGCTTGTGGGCAGCCCCGAATAGATAGCCATACATAAGCATACACCCAGACCATCCGTGATGCCTGCCTGCCTCCCAAGAAACCACCGACTTACGACATTCCAGGGTCCCATCGTTTGTGGCTTACCCCGCTCGAGGTACCATCTGGGTTCTCCCGTTTTGTTGTTGTTGGCATATCTGATGTCTGCGATCAGCCCCTCGGAGGCATTGTTTAACCAACAAACCGTGCACCACCCCTCGTTCTCATGCAAACCAAAAAACCTGAATCCCCCACGGCTCTGGCCATGTCCCAGTCTGACCCGGTCCCCTCTCCAGCGCACCGCGCCGTGGTTTTGCGAATCACGCCAGAAGACAACGCCGCGCCACGGACCCACAGCCTACCAGTGTCACGAACGGGTACTTATATCATCTAAACCTAATTTGATGACTGTCACCCCCCATGTCCTCTCCCACATCCCTCCTATTGGCCTTGCTCTTCACCGTGCTTCAGTCCGCCCTCTCCGTCGACGCGAAGGGCGGCGGAAAGAGCTCCGGCTCCAAGAGCTCCAAGAAGAAGCCCAAGTTGAAGACCAACCCCGTCGTGTTCAAAGAGAATGGGAGGTGTTACGATCAGCAGTACGCCCCATCTTCCTCCTTTTGACCTGATCTCCCTCATCGTTGCTCGACCCAAGACACGTCGAAGTACCGTGTCCTTCCAATAATAAAACTGCTCTAATTATCGGCATTGTCGCCGCCGTCGTTGCGGGTAATATCTCCTCCCATTCACAACCTTTCACGACCACAATCTGAGATCCGCGTCAAAACAGTCATTCTGATCCTCGTCCTCGCCATCTGGCTTTTCAAACGCCGCTCGCAGAAGAACAAGAAGGGCCTAGGTGTAAAGGCCAGGGGAATCGACGACGCGTCCAGTGACCACGAGTCTATTGTGCCTCTTGTTCTGGGAGAGACAAAGGAAAAGAACGGGGATTACAGTTACAAGGGCGCGAACTATAGCGTCGGAGAAGCGCGCCCATATTGATCTGTAACACTATCCATCTGCCGTACACCAACTTCTTGTGATCTGTGCGATTTCCGTCCGACCTGCTGATACCGTCATTTATTGAATCAATTCATTGCGACTCACCGTGCGTGAGTGGCGATGTCTGGAGAGCACTCCATGCGCTTATGCGCAAGAATGGGAAATACCATCCCCTCGGTTTCCACCAAACGTAGTTGAGTGCATCAACCGCGGATTGCGATATTTACAAGCTTGTATTGTGTTTTTACATCCAATGCGAACAACATAATTGGTATATCAACTATTTTTACACACAGGTAAGGTGTTTTGGAGGTCCTCGCCGAGACCGTTTTCCGCAAAACCCAATAATGATTACATTTAAGACAAAGCAGGGGTATTCTCAGCAAAGTACTCGTGGCTGTCGGCGTTGAAGATGGCCTGGGATGGGTTGCTCTGGGCCAAGCTCTTCGCAGCGGTCTGACCGTAGGCGTAGTCTGATGTCCCTCCGTTAATGGTGAAGTGGGAAGACTCGTGGATAAGCGTTCCGGCTCTGGAGTCGGTACCAGTGTTTGGAGCGCTCCAGAAGGCGCCGCAGAGGTAGATCTTTCCGAATTGGTCAGGATCTGGTCAAGAGATTCGTCAGCGACCGAACGACAAGCCCAGAATTGAAATATCCACGCACAGACGTAGGCGTAGGTGCTAGCTTCAGTACAGGTGCAGTCGTAGGTGAAGGTCGAGAATTGGCGGCTGCTGATCAACTGGAAGTGACTCTGAACGGTGGTCTTGCGGGAAGCGACGTAGGAGCCGAACCAGGTAGTGAATCGGGATGTACCGCTCGAAATACCTGAAACGTAAGAGTAGGTATTGGCGGCATAGGTCTGGGCACTAGCAGCGGCAGTGTTGAGCTGCGTCTGCCTGGTCGCCGAGCAGCCGTTGAAGGAAGCTCGCTTGCTGTGGACCCGGGAAACAGCCAGGTTACCAGAGAGATTAACCTCAGGAGCATCCTCGACGGTGGCGAACAAGTCTTTGGGGGTACCGTCAGCATCGACGTAGGTGAAGAGCTTCGATGGCTCGATGGAGTAGTCTCCAGCGCCGGATCGAGTAAAGTTGTACGCAGCGGAGACTGATGGCGATGATTCATGAGATGATCCTCGAGTCAAAAATGATCGGTATGATCGCACTTACGATCATGGGTGACATCGATGGAAGCGCCAGGAGCGAGAACGGTGAAAACGCTGGGATCGTCAAGGCTGGCGGCGTGCGAGGGACTGTATTTGACCTAGAAGCGGAAACCCAAGGCATGAGCACATATGTTTGTCAGGTGATCAGATGCGTGAATTACCCTGGCGCCATTGAACGCGGGGTGAGAACCAGTGGCATCGGTGATGGTGAAACTATTCTCAGGGAAGGTGCTCAAGACTCCGCGGGGGTCGTTGAGGAGTTTTAGGGTCTCGTCGCCGGTGTTAGAAATGGTTGTGGTGACCTTCAGGCTCTCCAATCCGTCAACCTTGGCGTTGGGGACCGACGCCTTAACGGTCAGGCCGGGGGTAGCAGAGACGGCGACCGCAGAGGCGACGAGGAGGACGAGGGAAGCACGGAGGGAAGAGGAGAACATTGTAGTGAAGGTAGTGAAGACGGTCGGCGCGATGACTCCGATGAAACCTCCAGGCTACACGACCCTGACTTAAATACCCTTTCGGCCCCATGGATGGGGCAAGCCATGCTGACGCAAGGCGGTCAAGATGGGAATTATGAGTATGACCAGGGCGGTGGCTGGTGGTGAGCACGTCCTGGGGAAGCTGGTAATCTGATCGAGAACGCGAGCAAGGTGATCGCGTTGGCTCTGCCCATGCGGTAACGGGAGGCTTTCCCTTATCCGGAGTCAAGTCGCGAGCGTACAGCTAACGGTTTGCAGGTGTGACAAGCTGATGGCGGGATGAATGCGGCTCCCGTCCTCGCGGTGGGGAGCGTCTGGGGAAGCACCCACGCGTTTCTGGGGTCACGCGGACCTGGTCCGATGTTATGCCAAACAAGATAACCTTCGGGTGTTCCCTCCCGAACAAACATCGAGGATCCACATGGTGCAGTTTGGCCCACCTCCAAGGAAATATCAGACCTGTGTCAGCCGCGACATCGGACCCACCCTGGGGGCCGGACCGTCCACGAGGCGTGTCGCAATATATAGCTGGTCGTATGATCTCACCCGAACGGGCGCCACAAAGTCGAGGCGGCGCGAGGGGCTGAGGACGGGGTTTCCTTTTTCGGAAGAGGTAAGATGCCAATTAACGACGAACGGCGACGGTTCGGGAGGACGACAGCAACGTCGGACACCGGGCCACAGGCTGCGGTCCCTACAAAGGGCGAGCCGGGACAGGGGGATGGTGTGCATGAATCCCTACAGATGCTGCAGGATATGTTGGCGTTGCAACGGGGCAAACAAGCCGAGTTTCGCGGGGAGGAAGAGAAACACATCGAAGCAAACAAGCAGACAGTTCAGCGTGCGCGAAACGAGCGGAATGAAAAGTACGAGCGAATGAAGCAGGCATTTGAGCGGGTGAACCAATGGAGAGATGAGGGCAAGGCTGAAGCGGCCGGGGAAGAGTCAAAAAGAGTCCAAGGCACGAGGAGTCTATCTTATCTCTGCCAGGACCTTGTGGGGTACGACTAATGTATGAAACACTCAGATGAAGATGGGTTTTATCTGGCGGAGGAGGTGTTGGAAAGATACCGCCAACAGCACGCTGATGAGAGGGCGTTCCTCGAGAGTGAGTGGAAGGGGCGGGCAGGCCGAGGGGGACGGGCTGACACGTGACCGGATTAGGCATGCTGCGCGAACGCCGGGAGGAGACAAAGGAGATTACCGAAATCATCAAGAACAGCCGGCGCAATCCGAATCCACCCGAAGTGAGAACCCCAGTCGTATCGCCTGTTGTCGGGTTGGCTGGGGGCAAGCGCAAGCCACTGTCCAAGGCGTCTGCTGGGCTCCGGCTGCCGAGCCGGTCGGGAGGTAGCGGGTGGGGGTGAGGCGCCTTGAGTCAACCACAGACCGTATATAAGCAGCCAGTTGGGATAGTCCGGTTTGGTAACATAACCCGACATGCACACAAACAACATCCTGCGCGTTGCTCTATCTCAACCTCAACGCTCTGCCAGTCTGGCTCTCAGGCTTGCTGGGCGTCCCGCATTCTCCAACTCTCCTGCTCTCCTCTCGCGCAGGCATTTGTCCACAAACAACAACGCCCCATCACTACAGTCTAGCCGATCCGGTGATAAGCCCGGTGTCGAGGGTCTCCACCAACGTATGCTACAATCTTTATGTCATCATGGATCTCCATACTGAAATGATGTCCGGCCATGGACAGATGACAACAGGACCGTACCAATGCCCGACCCACCAGAGCAAGCACACCAGCTTCTTCCCGCGTCGCCTATCCTCAGGGGGGATTGGGTATTGTTCCATCCTGTCTACACGCAAGAAGAACTCAAGGCAGTTGAGGTGAACCGTGTGCTCCCTTACGTCTCCACCCACCTATCGTCCAGGATCACTGACGGATGTCTCCTTCCCGTCCAAATAGGTCATGTTCCGCGAGGCCAAAACCTTTCAGGATAAGATTGCTGCCGGTTTCGTCAAATTCCTGAGGTACGCCGATCGTTTCGCTATTGATCGTCATCGCCCCTTGACCAGCCGCATGCTGACCCCAATGTACCTACACGCAGACTCGGATTCGATTTCGTCTCCCGGTACAAGCATCAGGAAATCCCACCCAACTCTTCCATGACCCTCCAACAATTGCGGGAAGGCGGGTATGCTATGGATCCTACCCAATGGCTCGCAGTAAGTGGCAATGATCCCGGGGTGTGCGCCATGCATTTACCCCATCGGCTTCATCAGAGAATCATCTTCCTCGAAACGACTGCTGCCGTTCCTGGCATGGTCGCTGCAACTCTCAGGCATCTCCGCTCCCTTCGCTTGATGAAACGTGATTCCGGCTGGATACACACCCTGCTAGAAGAGGCCGAGAACGAGCGAATGCACCTGATGACATTCATGACCCTACGTGATCCCCCCATCTGGCTCCGCGCGTTATGTCTGGGCGCACAAGGTGTTTTCTACAACGCCTTCTTCCTTTCCTACATCATATCCCCAAGGACCTGTCATCGCGTAAGTCAACACGAAAGCTCCACTCCTAAACTCGCCTGATATAGCACTGATAGTTTGTGGGACACCTTGAAGAAGAAGCAGTGCTCACGTACACGGTTCGCATGGCCCATATCGTTATCTATGATCATCCCCGCCTCACATCTTGATCAACAGAAATGCATCAAAGATATCGAAGAAGGCCGTCTCCCAGAGTGGTCCGACCACCCTGCTCCCGAGATAGCAAAAGATTATTGGCGTCTCAAGCCTGATGCAACCATGCTGGACGTCATATATGCCGTCCGTTCCGACGAAAGCACCCACAGGTTTGTCAACCACTCCCTGGCGAACTTGAAATACGAGACAGATGTCAATCCGTTCGCGTTCGGCGAGCCAGACATGCATACCAAGGGCGCTAAACTCGGGTTCGAAAGAAACGAAGCCGATGCCTATGTGGAGCATACTCGGAAGCTGTTTGAGGACTCTGAAAAGGGTCCTAACCCCAATCATAGAGCCTAAGCCCGGACTTTGCTTTGGACTACATAATTACAATACCTCCGTATATAATGTTAGGCTCAGCTTCATCGTTTACTTTGCATACATTCCGATGTACGTTTTACATGCATCCCCACTCTACAGCACAACCATACGTGTCGATTGATCAGTTTACGCTTCGTTGTCGAGTTCGGGGTAGGGTCTGAAGACGCCGTAGGAATTGAACTCCTGGCGCCTGTTGCTCTTCAGATATTCTGCAATCTTAGGCTCATTCTGGATACGCTCGTGGACCTTGAAGACGAGATCGTATTTTCCTGTTCAGTTTGATGGTGAGAAGGACAGCCAGTACAGCCAGGGAAAAGTGCGGACCAGAGTCCTGAAGATTCTTCAACCTTCTTGGAAACGAAAACTGTAAACCGGTGATATTGTGTGATAATGCCAGGTCCGCAGCTGTGGTGAGATCCGAGAGGAGGAAGGGACCTTGGTTGTGGTCAACGATATCAATGAGTATCCCGAAAATTGTGCTGGAATAGACTGGTTTACCTTTGCCGTCCTTATTCGCGGGGTTTGTCTCAAGAACAGATTGGAAATATTGCAAAAATTTAGGGAGCCGGGAGGCCCTGAACTGCTCCGCAGCACGCAATGCTTCCGCCTTCTGGTCCTCGTAGTAGAGGTTGACGGAGATCGGGTGGTGGATGTTGTGGATCTGCGAAAACGACTCTATGAATGACACGAATATCAATCCTCTGAAAGAAGAAAAAACCACCTCGACCGTCATGTCCAGGACGGTGAGAAAGAGCTGTGTGCTTTTGGCGTTCAAGAAGCTCTTCTCATCCTCGTCGAGATTTGGATCATCCTTTGCGTACCCAGCCAAACCTAGCTTTGGCGACATATAGTTGATTATGACCCCCGTCTGACTGAGCCATTTTCCGTTGGGGAGTTCCAGAGCAGGTGGCCAGAGGTTTGGAGGGATTCCGACTATTTCCGGATCGACGATCCTGGTCATTAGAGTAGAATTGTCCTTGACCTCATCGTAGGGAGTCCCAGTGTACTCGAACGCAAGTCGAATATATTCGCCTCGTCCCGGAACACCATCCCACTGGGATCCGGGGGAGCAGCAGAGGCAGTCGGTTGATAGGTTGATTGGGTCCGATGGCGGGAAAATCGTTAGCCGAGGTCACGATAAACTGGAATCGTATATACGCACGTAGTGAAGGACATAAGATCCAACTTTTTGTCGCTTCCCCGGACGTTCGTTGGTATTTTCTTCCTCTCGAGCCGACATGGTTGTTTTGGACAAGAGCCTTCGCTTCCCAAGACTGATTGCCATCTGTCCGGCTTCCCGTAATCACCAGAGCATGTGACGCAGTGGGTGGCGCCTATGAAACGGATCCAACGCGTATCCACTAAGATGTCACCGTTTCTTCCATGGGGGCATGAAGCTGGAACCCAGGGTTCTCATTCGAGATGGGAAGGTGAAGGGAGTGAAGGATCTGGGTACACACTGTGTAATGGCGGGTTCTTAGGGAATTGTCGGATGGGAGTTTTGGCTGAAATTCGACACAATCGTGGTGTTCAAAGGCACAGCTAGTTCAAGTAAATCTAGTTCGTCAGTCTGTCCGAAAAAACGAAGCGACATTTGACCAAATCGACGATATCGTCGGGGAGTCATCGTGGCCGGAAGCGGTTCAGGTGGTCCGATCAAATGTCAACACTTTTGTTTGTCCCGTCATCCACCTTCCGTTGCTAACTCCGTCTCCCGGCCACATCCACAAAATATCAAAGTTTCGCCCTCCAAGACTCTATCACTCGTTATGGATCGACACTCAACCTGCGACATTACGCGAATCTCGACGACAGACGCGTCCTGAGAAGACAGCATGTAGCATCCCCTGGCCACCCCGCGTACCATTGTTTACTGTGGCCCATGGCCCTGTATTTATCCCGTGTCACGGCCCGGTGGCCATGGCTCTACCTCTCAACTCCATACATGTCTCATCTCTCCCAGGCCACCGTACGTGTAACGTGTTCCGTCCCCGCCGTCGTCCGTGGCCCGAGTTCTAATATTCCACAGGTTCAGGCCATCGGGTTTACTCGTCGGCGCGGATACCCCGACGCGTCCGGAAACGTTAATCAGCCGGCTGTAATTACCGATCCGCGGTACGTTGATCAGGTATGGATTCCTTGGCCTAATTACAGTCTGTATAAGTGCTAATGGCGTAGCGCACCACCGCACACCGCCGGCTTCGGACCTCGTCCGTTCCCGATATCCCGGTCGGTATTTCACTTTCCTCGTGGAATGACCCTTTATCTTACCATGAGACCGTAGGATCCACCAGCACTGTCCTGTGGGGAATATACTTCAGCGAACGACTGGTTGAAGAAGGTATGACGATACTGCATTACTATCGCCTGGTTTGCTAGACTTCTATACAGAAGAATTTTGGGACCTTTGGACGGCAGCGCTCAGAATCTCACCTCTCGCAACGCCGGAGGAATTCTACGGCCGCACCGTACCCAAGCCCGAAGGCGCAGAAGGAACAACCCCCTCTTGAAAGTATAGATGTTTGGTTCAAGCAAGTGAGTGTTTGATTTGTCGATTTGTTCTACTTCTCCCTCATTTCACGCACCCAGCACTTCGAAGGTCCAGCTCAACAAGCTGCCTCCAGGCAGGTCAGGGATAACACCCTCAGGCACTTGGAGTACCCCAGCTGCCCGGGCATGTTCCATATCCATTTTGAAGGTCAGCCCGGGATTAGCATCCAGAAGCTCCTGTCAAAATGGCGCTTCGACCGCAGTGGTACTCCACTTGGTCAACTCGTCAACTTCCGACTCATCAATCCCCCCGTCCGTTTCAAGGTGAGGTAGCTTCGTGATCAAATGCTCCATCAATAGTAACCTTTTTGCTGCAGCTCCCTGACGGTGTGTTCGCTCAGCGTACCGTGGGCGGTGTTAAGATTTCCGACTCCATGACCGTCTACGAATTTTGTACGAAAATCGCCGCGAAGATGGGAATGTCTCTTGACCGATGGGATATCAGAGACCTCACGATGGTTTCTTTAGAGTTATCCCAGGACATGGTTATTTGTCTCCTCGGGACTACCCACTCCCCGGTCGTTTAACATGAAGGTTGAATGTGGTTCAACGATAGATCTAAACAAACGTTTCCTCTAGATTGGCGAATACTTTCGAATAATTGTGTACGCATATGTACTGCTTCTAGTTCTGTTGTAATACTACACCCGGCAGTTGTCCAGGTTGAACACCAGGATATCCTCTGCCCCTACTTTCGTCAACTCATCCATGATCGTGGCAATGGTTTTCTTCTCAACCATACTGCTAACAGCCACCCAATCCTCATTTTCCAAAGGACTGATGGTCGGTGCCCTCCTTCCGGGTGTAATCAGAGTTACAAATGGCAACTTGTTCCGGGGAATGTTGTACTGGCAGATGACATATCTGCTTGCAGCGACGACACCTGCTATCCTGCTCGCGATCATATTGATGAGAGGTTCGAGATCTGGGTGTTTTCGAGCGCTGGATCTGATCAAGACAGCTTCAGTCTGGATGATTGTCTCGATGGGGTGCAAGCCAGCAGCCCTCATCGTGTCCCCGGACTCTGGCAAACGGCACTTGAGTCCCAACATAAGATGGTGAGGTACCTTTTCACATACCTACGAGGTCAACTGTAGATAGGATCAGGGTGAGCTCCGGAATATACGGGGGACCAAAAACGACCGAGCATACGGACCAATTCCATCAGCCAGACCAAGCGAACAGGCCGCCTCTACACTTCCACCGACGTACTCGATTTTCGTCCTATTCTCGCCGACGAGGTTCAACTGATCGTCGACCTTACCAAAGTACTCGCCAGCCAGGACTTCGAAGCTCGTAACCACTCGTTTGCCCGCGAGGTCAGCGGCACACTTGTAAGGGGAAGAGTCCGGGACTTGGACTTGCAGAGCGCATTTTCCAAAGTTGAGACGGAGGATTTCCTCGACGTGGTTTTGCATTTCGGCTTCGAGGATCACGTCGTGACCGGTGATGCCGAGGTCGACATTACCCTTTCCGACAAACGAAGGGATATCAGAGGCGGGAAGAAACACCCTGTAAATCCAAATCAGAGCTTGTGGTCGCTTGGTAACGATGACAACGACTCACAACGCGAGATTGTGGTTCAACGAGAGGCAGACATCTAAACGGTGGTGTCTTCTGAATCGGATATCGGCGCCTAACGACCAATTTGCTGAGTACACTATCGTAGACTTCGGAGGGTGTAAATCGTGCCTGCCAATAGCTCCAGACAGGTATCGTACAATCTCCCTGATTGTTACACAACTTCAGCCACCGCCGTTTGTTGGAAGACCGGTTTTCGACCCACCTTTCTTCGGGATCGCGAAGAGTAAGCGACCGTTTAGCGATTCGGCGTCTGGGTCTTCCATCAGACTCGTCCATGCACCATTAGAAGAAATCACATACTCATCCTCTCGTCTTCGAATAGGGTGGGTTTTCTGTCGAAGGGTCAGACCGGTCAGAATCCAACTCGATCGACATGATCAAGATGCCAGTCGAGTCACCCTTCAGCTGGCCGAACCCCCCGGCTACTCGGGAGAACCTGAGTGATCACCTAGGTTTTATCACTCGGCGTTGGCTTTACCTTCTGATTTACATACCCAATGCGGTTGCTCGGTGGACGGATTGCTGATGCGGGCTGTCGTAGCTGTCGTAGTAACCCCACTGATTATCCCGCGGGCCCGGTCACCGTGGACGCATTCCAAGGCCCCCGTTCACCGTCTCCTCACGACCAGTGTGCCTTTCTTATTCGAAGGTCACTGGGCCATCCCCTGTTCTACGCCGGGGCGTCGGGAACGCAAAATGAGGTGCACAAGACAGGCGTGTCACCCACATCATTTTCGACCACTGTCACGGGATGCAGCAGCATTCACATCCTCTAGCTCTAGGGTACCTACGGTTCCTCTCAGATATATCTACCCTTGACGACAATCAATGCGAATACGGGGGATAACCTCCCGAAATCATGGAGTTGAACGGCACCGTGCACTCGAGACGACCGTGCAACGTGTAACCGTTCGTGATTCTCGAGTCGGGATCAAATAGTCTACTTACTCGACGCACAACCCTGTTCTAGACATCAGTAATACGCTCATCGGAGGCGATCTTCGCAGCGAGGACCTTGACAGCCTCGCACCCCTTCGCCGAATCAGACCAGGCGATGAACGCATCTGCGATGCCCAACTCGCCACTGACGAGGCCACCGGACGATTCCTTAGGCAGGGCATACTTACTCCAAAGACCCACTTGATCTTGCTATCGCGTCTCTCTACCACAATCAGGATCTTCTCATGATGGAAGACTTGAAACTAGACGCGGCCGCATGGAAAAGGCAAGGTGAGTGCGTATGCTTGTCTAGAGACCTGGAACGGGATCCACAGCAATCGCCTGTGCCTGTCTTCGCTGACAGCTGAGGACCGATGTTCCATATCGTGTGTCTCCCCGTACTGGAATCCCGGCAACGGGAGCGCGTGCCGGGCGAGTGACGGTCCCGCTAGGGTCGATCAGAGTGAGGGGACGTCAACTTGGTATCGAGTAGTCGGGAGTAGGGATCCGGCTACTTTCCGTGAGATATTCCGATGCAAATGACGATGAAACTCGATGATGTGGTCAAAAGCTTCAAATCCTGCCCGGTTCCGCACGTAATCTCGACAAAGTTTGGATTGCTGCCGGGTATCACTCACGTTGCTCAGCCTGTCTGTCGGCCTGGATATACCCGGTGCGTGGGGATTGGCACCGCTAATCCCTTGCTCGTCAACGAGAGGACACAAACTGTCTCGTGTTCTACGCCAGCAATGCGTCACGGCCAACCGGTGATCCGGTGGGCCGGTGGCAGTTGGATTGCCAGACATGTCCATATTTACCGTCATCAGCGTGCCGGATGCTGGGTGTGCCGAATTACTCGCGCCGAGGGATTGTGAACGGTTGGAATATCTCGTTGTAGGCGTGCCGTCATGTCGCGTATACCATGTCACGTTATTCCTTAGCCTGTACCTTACGCGGCTGGGTCGCTTCACTTGCCGACACGACGTTGGAACGATGACGTTGGAGTGTACATGACGCGGTTCACATGTAAGCCGTATCCCGCAGCGCAGGGTTGACGTACCAAAGGAGTCAACTTTGACCGAACCATTGGAGCAGGCACGCTCGTCCATCGCTGATCGATGCTGACCCAAAGAGCACAGTAAGCACCTTGATGGGCATGCCCCGAACTTGTTCCGACGTCTGCGCTTTTCTATCGATTAAGAAACTGGGTGATTTGCGGATCGCTGACGTGGGGGTACCCTTAATACTATCAAGCCTGACGCTTCCTGCGTTCGCCACGTCACCAATGATTTCTGCAGTAATGAAGTGTTTCAGACAGTCATCAGGATGATCGATGATCCAGCCATGGATGAAATCCTCTCGTACCACGCCCCGTCACCGCAGGCCGGGCGCAATTTTTAACCAGGCCAAGGGAAAGCGCGCAGTAGATGTGGGAAGCGCCAAGATGTGCGGGAGGTGACGTCATTCTTGGGATTTACATTCCAACCGGCATGCGGATATGTCCTGCCAGCCGCCGCACTGTGCACGCAACACAGCTTATATATTTGGGCACGTCCTGGTAGTTATGAGGAAATAAGCGCTGGATAATGGTACACTGGTTTCGTTCCGCCCGCATGCTGTTGTCTTCATCCATTCCTACAATCAATAACGTGAAAGTCGGATACCACACCAAAGACAGCCACATACTTGGCCCTTGCAGTTCATAGACATCCCTACCCCAGAATTTCTCCTATCACCACAGCATCGATAAAGCTCCCCGATAGAACCTCCTTAGGACCCTGTTCCGTCCTCGGAGGGAGCGCAACCAATCCATTTGCGCCACTTAGGCTGGCAATTCTACTAGAGCGCTGCCCGCCAGTGCTATAAGCCTTGATTGTTCCGTCACCTCCGGTGCGTAAAACTACGCGGTGGAACTCGGGTCTCGGGTCCAAGTTCATTTTGTCCTCAATCTGGAAGTGTGAATGAACGTTCAGATCACGATCCGAGCAAGGTTGAATGAATCGATCCTACTTGGACACGGATACGGGGCAATTGGCATCTATCGGGTTTCCATCCACCCAACTTCCTTAACGCTGGCAGGACAAAGAGATAAAATGTGACAAGAGCTGAAGCAGGATTTCCGGGAAGAGCGAAGATGGGCGTATGTCCACCCCGGGCGGTTTTGTTGTTCGGAATCGTGGCGAAAGTTGTTGGTTTACCAGGTTTCATCTTGACTCTGCCGAAGTGTATTGTCCCTCCGAAATCGCGCTCAATGACTGGTTTCAACAAGTCCCCGGGACCCATGGATGTCCCACCAGTCGTCAGGATCAGATCTGCGTTATTGAGACCCTCTTGAATCTTGGAGACGTGATCCTGGACACTGAAAAGGGGAGCAAAAAAATGAGGAACGCTGATGAAATCTTTGCAAACGGATGGAACACGAACTTGTCAGATACAATGCCCAAATCGAGCACACGATAGCCAAGGCTCTCAAGGGCCGTTTGTAACGAGGGGCGATTGGTATCCCAAATTCCACCCCAGGACTCGCTCGAAGTCTTTTGGCCACCGTGCAGGTCAACGATTTCGTTTCCGGTGCTCAAAATCGCCACCACGGGTTTGCAAATGACGTGAACCTGTGGTGTAGGGTCCATGTGAGTGAAGGCGATGCTTGTAACAAGCCGCATGCACCTCCTTCTTTCCGACAAACGCCAAGGTTCCGACATCGGCACCAAGGCCATCAAGAATGGTGTCCTTGGAAAGGACCAGGTCGCCCGCTTTGACATCGGAACCGGGGAGTCTTATGTTTTCCCCCTTGGGGATCTGTGCCAAGGTTTCAATTTCGGCTTCCTCGAGATCGCCTCCCTCTCCATCCTTGTGGGTTGATTTGATGACAGTGTCTTCGACCATGATCACAGCATCCGCTCCAGGTGGGATCGGAGCGCCAGTGTTGACCCGAAAAACTGTACCCGGGGGCAGTGGTTGGGCCAGGTTGGTCGTGAGGACCTTGTATACGCCTGGAGGATCTGTGGCTAAGACCGTGCGTATCAGAACGGCGAGCTCGAAGCTAATGATAAGGAGATTAAAGTACACCGCAAGGCATAGCCATCGACATTAGTAGTTGAGGTCAAGGGGACGTTTGAGGGCGCGATTACGTCCTCGGCAAGAACATGGCCTCTGAGAGAGGGAAACACCTAACATCCCTCAGTCTCACGCTGGCCGGTTGAGTAAACGGTGAGTCACCTTTTCAAGGGTGTGGGGCAAGGGGTGTATTTGGTGCAATATCAAAGAGATTGCATGCTCAAGAGACACAATCTCATAAGGTGACTCGCGATGACGAGCGGTGACTATCGAACCGTGTAAGTTTGTTGATTTCAGCATGGCTACGGACAGCTACTCGCCAGGAAGCGATGGATCGTGGGAGAGAAGCGCACGGGGCTTGGGGACCTGATGGTCGTGGGCGTGGTGGTGGTGATGGTGGGGTTGTGTATCGCCTTTCCTCACGTCTTGGACGTGTTTCGGGGAGGAGGCCATGGCGTTGTGGACGCTCGCGCCCGTTCCACCCTTGATCAGATCGAGTGCATGGTCGAGCACGCCCGCTGTGAGCAAAGCTTCGAGATTTTCTTTCACTGCCTTGACGCTCCCTGGAAGAGTGACTACCAGCGTGCTTCCTATGGTTCCAGCTACCGGGCGTGAAAGCGATGCGAGAGGTGTGTGCTTCAGGGAAGAGGACAGGATCAGATGGATCAAGCCCGGGGCGTGGCGCTCAATGAGCGGGGACACGGCCTGAGGATGGCATGGAAAATCAATGATCTGGGATCCCAGGGACGGACAAAGCAGGGTTCAGCACCTCAGGGGTTACGTCGCGCGCGCCGAAACCTGTACCGCCGGTTGTGATGACAAGGTCGATGGGCTGCGGCCTTCCGGTGGTCCACGCGGTGATCGACTGACGGATGAGCGGTGTGTCATCGGGGACGATCTCGGCGTGGGCGACGAGGTAGCCGTGGCTGTTGAGAAAGTCGACTGCGGTGGGGCCGGCCTTGTCCTGCAGACTGTCAGCAGAGGCTGTATCGCTCACGGTTAGGACGGCTGCGGACACCATGGAGTGAGTTCCTCCCGTGGGTGGCGGTGCGAGCTTGAGAACCCGGCAGAGACCGAGGGATGCCAAGTGCTGGGTTTTATTATTTGTGCAGGATTAGCCGTGGGTGGCGGCCCGCTGGGATACTCGGATTGCTGTGGGGAACCTGCAGGGCGGGATGTCCGAAGTTTCCGTATTTGGGGGGCAGTGTAGCATCAGCTTAGCAACTCACTCTGACGCGCAGTCCCAGACTCCTCCTCGGCCCTGAGCTACGCCACGAAACTATTTATTCTCCCCCAATGCCCTCCGTCCTCTCTCCGCAGGCCCCTCGCCCTCCTCCAGCCCAATCATGCATCTTTCCACCTCCCCGGATCCCGCCTTCCACTCTCCGGCCGTCCTGGAACTCCTCGACCTGCGAGTGACAGACAAACTCACAAGTGCGTATCTCTTCCGCATCCGCTCTGAGCGCCCCGTTCACCCGCTCCACCCCAGGCTACATTGCAGACACCACCATCAGTGCAGTCGACACCGCCCTCGGCTACCAATCTGCTGCTTGGAACCGGACATCGTTGGGAAGCCGACGAGTGCCCTTCAAGCGTTTCGTCTGGGACGTCATCCGTCGCGCTTCCGTAAAGATGCCCGTCCTCCTCGTCACACTCGTCTACATCACCAAGGCTAGGTCCCACCTCCACATCGAGACCGAGGATTGGGCCTGTGAGCGAGTGTTCCTCGGTGCTCTCATGGTCGCTTCAAAGGTCTGTTCTTCCATCTGTTCTGCACAAAGCTCCCACCGTTCTGACGACCTTCTCCACAGTACACCAATGACTCCACACTACGAAACGTCCACTGGGCTCTTGCCACCGGTGTCTTTGGCAAGCGAGACGTGAACCGGATAGAGCGAGAGTTCCTCGAAGTCCTTGCCTGGCAACTTGGCTTCTCCCAGGAGAACATCCTCGCCCACTACGGTGCCATCGTCAACCTTTACTACAACCTCCCAAAACAGCTCCCTAATACTCCTCCCGCGCTTTCCTCTCGATCTCCTCCACTGACGACACCTTCCCCACGTCACTCCCAGCCTAAAGATACCAGCACCCCGATACGAAAGTCGACGACCAGTTACGATCTATCGAGTCCCCCAACGTTACTCTACCCGGTCGCGTTGGCCACCCAACCCTTTCTCCTCAAGGCAGAGGAGGCGAGACACACAAATCCACGTCCATCCAGTTTCTCCGGCTTCCCTCTCCCCTGGCACGGGAAAAATCACTCGATGCCTGGTCAGCACACGTTACCCAGGATATCTGTTTAATGTCTCTGTATATCTCTCTCTCTCTAATCTTCCACTTCTCTTGATCCTTACGACACTCATGTGGACACTATCTTCTATGGACATTCAGTTGTCGCCCTGTTTTCGCATTGCATTCCTTTTCCTTGGTTTCTCCGTCACCGTTTGTGGCTTTATGGCAGCCCCCTGTATCAAGTTTGACAAATGTATCATCTTAGAGCTAATAGCACCCGAATTCAACTCTTGACCCGAATCGAGAGCGGTGTAGGCGCAAATCAGGGCTGTGGTCGATCGGACCAAAGCTGCTCATCATTCTGTATGGTGGCTCAGGGACTAGTAAGTGGCGAGCGATGACCGCCATGGCTGCGCTCGCGAGGCGCTGTTTCCTGTCTCTTCATATGTGGACTGGGAAACCTGTCATCGGAACCCTTCCACCCTGCTATTCATCACACTCGTGTTGGGCGCGAGGTCTACGGACGATCCAGGTCTAGAGAGGATTCCACATACATACAATCACCCTCGACCGAACATGCCTAATTCGCCCGGCACCGTGCACAGGCCTGAGGACACGTTGGTGTTGTCCCCTCGAACTTAAGACTCCCTCTCATCTTCGTTGATCTCCCTCCGACGGTCTGGAGTCACCCAGCTGCGCTCACCTCACCCCTCCAATTTCCTACCATCATGAATGACAATAACGTTAGTGCCGCGGAACTGCTGGACAGCGTTGACCTGGCACGAGACGATTCCCAAATCGTCCGGACCATCTCTTCGATCCTCAAAGCCCGCGACTACTCCCAACTATCCTCGAGCTTTCATGCCAGCGCGGATACGCAACCTCCCCCAGAAAAGGCGGTCAAGTTTGTGAACGCTCTTGACAAGGCACGCGTTCTGTCGCCACAGTTGTGGGGTCACGCCGAACTCACACCATCCACCTTCAGGCGCTGGGATATGATGATGGCGTGCCAGAAACCAAGAGCAAGCTCCATCGAGCGTTGAGGAGGACGTGTGCAGACGTCGGGATCTTGCCACAGTCATATTACTTGGATGACTCCCAGATCAAGAAGCTCAACGACGTTCCCTTCGCTTCCGGAGGGTACTCGGACGTTTGGCGCGGGTTATACAAGGGAGAGAATGTATCTATCAAAGCGTTCAGGGTGTATACGACCGACAACATAAAGTCCTTGACCAAGGTTTTTTCAACTTGTTCCGCGGTGGTGACATGGAATGATGACTAACCGCTTCCGGTTTTACGTCAGGCATGGTGCAAGGAGATTGTGGTCTGCCGGAATCTTTCTCACCCCAACATCCTCTCGTTCCTTGGAGTTAGTTCCACCGAGTCTCACCCATTATGCATCGTGTCAAAGTGGATGCCGAATGGAAACATTTCAGAATTTCTCAAACGCGACGGCCAATTCAACCGCCGACCATTGGTAGGACGACGACTTTTCTACGGGGTTCTCACGCGTGACCCGTCCTCCCCCAGCTTATAGACATCGTCCGTGGCTTGAACTACCTTCACTCGCACAACGTGGTGCACGGCGACCTGAAAGGTGTAGGTGTGAACCTGGCAGAATGTGTTTTCTCACGTCACTCACGGAACATGCACAGCCAAACATCCTCATTGACAACAACAGAAACGCAGTCCTGTGCGATTTTGGACTGGCGTCCATTACTGCTGACGCGGAGTCGGCACATGCGTCGACCGTGAACAGCGCCGGGTCGATTAGGTGGATGGCTCCGGAGCGGCTGTCCATAATCGACGGGGGTTCCGAGCCGGCACCCAATGCGTTTCGGGTGACGAAAGAGTCAGACATGTATTCGCTCGCCATGGTCGTCATCGAGGTCCGTCCACCGCCGCGGCATCTGGTGCCGAGTCTGACCCAGAGACACGGCAGATATTCACAGGAAACACTCCGTTCTCGGACACCCCGGATGCCGGCGTCATCCTCAAACTCTCCCAGCAGCAGCGTCCGAAGAAACCGGACGGGGCCGTTCACCTCGGCTTGACCAATCCCATCTGGGAAACCGTCCAGACATGTTGGAAGACCCGGCCGTCCGATCGACTCGCCGTTGCTCAGGTCCTCGAGGTCTGGGAGAAAGAGATCAATGGTGGAGACCAGCCCACGCGGGAACCCCCTGAACGCAGATCCGCGCAGCAGAGTCCGTCTTTCTCTCGCCTCCCACCTCTCCCTCAGCTGACCGGTTCCGCCCTAGATGGAGGCGCCCCCTGGTGGAACTTGCTCGTATGCGGTGGATCAGAGAAGCAATATGCCCAATGATTGTCTTGTTATATCACGATTGTATCCGGGGCGAATGCATGGTATATGGTCAGGTAAAAATACAGATGTCCAGATACGGATACAGATACTAGTACTGGTATAGGCGTTCAATAAGTAGAGGGGTAAGGGTCCGCTATGCGTGGCATGAACTGCTCTTCACCCCTCATCCCCTTGGAGTGAAAGCGTAACGGTTCGTTTTCTGGGGTGGTGAGGCTGATTTCGACAAACTCCCCCAGAGAGGAATCGCTGCGACTGTCCGTAACCAGATCCCCGACTCCATGCTCATCTGGAACGTCGTCTAATCCGCGGGCGAGCTTCGTCCACGGACCGTACCTCATGGCATTCTTCTGCACCTGAGCCGTTGCGATAGCGATCTCGCGGTCGGAAAGGTAAAAGTCATCGATCGAGCGGATTTCCTCGCGCAACGCTTTAAGCGAGATACGGCGCAGCTCTGGAGAGAAGATACGGAGAAGGAGATGGCGTGTGCGGTCGTTGAGCGGATACTCCGAGCGCAAAAAGGCCGACGGATCTTGGCTGAATTTCCGGAAACGATCGTCTCTGCAAGTCGGGCCCTCCCAAATCCTATCCCCACAGGCGAGCTCGAGGAAGAGGACGCCAAGTGACCACACATCGTTAGCCTCTGACGAGTGCACGCTTTTCTCCAAGAACGGATGACTGTCGCAATAGCACTCTGGCAAAGAAGGTAAGAACCCATACGATACCTTTCATGAGTCTCAATATATATACCTGGGCTCATGTAAGCCAGAGTACCAATGCAGCGCTCCTGACTGTACTCGTGTCTCGTTGCGAGCCCAAAGTCAGTGAGGAGGACCTGCGACCCGTCCTCATTGCAGAGGACGTTCAGGGGTTTCAAGTCCCGATGGTAGACGTAGTTCGTGTGACAATGATCTACGGCATCGATGATTTGGAGGAAGGTGGACTTGATTCCGGCGCAATCGCCGGCGTATGCGAGGTGATCGTAGATCAAGTCGTGAAGGCTACCTCCAGGGCAATAATCGAGGAGGGATGCGGCGTAGTCGCCAAGTTCGATGTTTTCGTGCAATGTGACGATGTTTGGATGGTTGGAGAGGAAGTAGTGGAGGGTGCTCTCCTCTTCCCAACAGGAAGACTTGAGCATGACTTTCAGCACAAATTGGCGAGCTCGAGCGTCGCAGCCGGCAACGCGGAAGACAGCGCCGTAGGTGCCATGGGCGAGGTACTCCTCGACGTAAAGGTCGTCGGCGATTTGTCTACCCAGCAG
>Ga0307513_10000325_pt1 | contig 68619 bp, 69 predicted proteins | sample 15_EM_MG_FD_202174 | JGI IMG/M metagenome (GOLD analysis project Ga0307513, IMG submission 202174) | Populus trichocarpa ectomycorrhiza microbial communities from riparian zone in the Pacific Northwest, United States - 15_EM | ecosystem: Host-associated > Plants > Roots > Unclassified | place...
TGTCAAGTAGAAGACTGAGATCAGGGATCTCAGAGCAACTGCCTGCATGTTTAAAGGCTCACAAAAAGGGATTGTAGTGTCATCTACATCACAGTTGGCAAGCTGAGTGAGGACAGGGAGTCCTTAGTGTCAGTTGCAGCTGCAGGATCACCACATGTGCCCAATGGTAAAAAGTATATTAAACCAATAGCAGGGACTGAAGTTCTGTACGTTAATATAACAAAGGAATGATATACACCTTTGTTATTAGAATTTCACACACATTTACCTTTGTTCTCTGGGCCATAATTTGGCTCACAAGCAAAATTTGACCTTCCATGAATCAGTTTTTTTGGTCACTGTATAAGCCTACCTCTGCATCATTGCTGCAACTGAGAAGATGAAGGGTGGCAACAGCATACCAATTGGTTTGCACATATCAAGCAACCTACTACAGACAGCCAGACTCTTGTGCGCAGGTACATTATGGATATATCACAAGGTTCATGAATCAGTGTCAAACATATTACCATTGGGCATTCTGAGTTCAGGGTTGTAGCAGTTGTGTGAATCATACAATATGCAGCCACAACTGTATATCAGAGCTTCACTCCTGGGCTGACCTACAACATGATAGTTGACTTGGCCAACCTGCTGCAGGACTATGAACCTCTTCCCTTTACTCCTGGCAACCTCCCAACATCAACTAAACCCTGTACCATGAGGTGTGCATTGTTGCCTCCTGTTGTGAGTGGCCACCAGTCCCATGTTAATGACCCTTCTTCTATGTCTTGTATAACAGTTGAGTTCAGTGTGCTGACATTCCTGGAATAGGTGTTGAGTTTAATATCTGAGTAGCTGAAGATGTTCTCAGTTGAACCATTGGCATATCGCACATAGCCAGGGTTTGGGGTCTGGATGTAGGTACCATCTGTCGAGTAGGTGTGTATACAATATGTGTGGCTAGCCTGACAACTTACTAGCATGCTGCCATGACTTGGTCTCTGTGAAAAATTGGAAAGGATTAGGGAGGTGTGCCCGGTTGTAAGCATGGTCAAAGGTTGCTGTCCCTGTGAAGGCCTCAGCCTAGCTGTAGAGCCCATATAAGACATGACTAACAGCCTGATCCACTTCTATCTCCCACTAGAGCAAAATCTATTGAGAGAGGAAAGTTAATTTGATCTTTGACAACAGGGACATGATTATGAGTAGAGGTGCTAAGGCCCTTGGTTGATTGTGTAAGGATCTATGAGTGAGGTCATTAATGACATCCATAAGAGCCATCTGGGTACAAACCCAGTGAGTAGTATTGTCCAGGTATGATTGACAGTTTGAGAACTGGAGACCTTGAGTCCACACAACATGGTTTACTATGCCATCGCCACTGATGACATCCGCTTCAATCATAAGGTTACGAGTGGCCATGACGGCGAAGTTCCAATCACCACTGACAGGTCCAGGTGTTGCAGAATGAGTGGTAGATGCCCATACAGGAGCCTGATAAGAGGTAATTTTGCCAGTTGTAGGTTTTGAAGACTGGCTTGTGACAATTTGGACATTGCCCGAAAGGTACCAATTTGGTCCGGTTACTGCACCAAATAGTTTGGTAAAGATGCAAACAGTAGCAAGACATGACCCACAGTGATCGGGCTCATCAGAGGATGTGTCCAGAGTAATGATGTGGTCGTTGCCATCAGCGAGGAGTGGTACGAAGGGTGTTATGTCAATGTTGTATGTTGGGAGGTCGTAAGCATTAATTGCAACGACCGGTCTCCAGATTGTGGGGACCCAAGCACCTGACCGATATATTGGGATATAGTTGTTCTTAGAAAAGGTGGGTACACACCAGTGAAGAGAGTTGCGAAAGGGAAGGCCACTCCGGCCAGGTGACCGTCCACCAACACTCGTACCTCCCGGAAAGCGCCGTGTCCATAGCTACAGCACGTGTGAGTTGAGGGAAGGACAATGATATGCGAGGAAGAGGACGTACGTCGTTCCCTCGGGTAAATATGAGAGATACTTGTACAGCAAGTTGTTGTACCAGAATTCCTCTTGATAATCCCCACTGGCTTGAACCTCAACGAAGGCCGAAACTGTATTCCTTGGAAACTTGACAATTGTATTTCCTCCAGGCGGGACGCTAAACATATTTGAACTGTCATCCCGTAGAGTGCTGAGAGGGAATATAAAATCTGCCGAGGGTGCCTTCGGATGTAGGAAACCGTCCGATGCATAGAAGATGGCATTCAAGCGGACTAATCTAGCAGTTAGTTTCAGGAGACGCGGATTTTGACAGTAACTCGCCGTCGTATTCTCCGGTAAGACCGAGCTTGGGGTCAATGATATTGTTCAGGTCCAAGATGAAGCTTCCAGGCTTCGCGAAGAGCGGGAGATATTTGGTCACGTCTTTGAGGACCGTCCAGATAATGCCGGCGCGGGTGGGCTCAGAGGTCGAGGTGCGCCAGACTGTAAATCGGTGGGCAACAAGATCACTGTACAAAGGAATGCACCTACTTTCGATGTTATGGAAAGTTACTCCTGTAGGTTGATGAGCAGTTAATGTTGGAAGGCAAGCAGACGACCAGGCGGTGAGACGTTGACATCAACGAGGGAGAGCGCAGGCCCCCTTCTATCCCCATTTCGAAGTAGACAGAGTTGGTTGACCGTCATAGGCGCAAGGTCATTCCTCAACCAACAACCGGCTGAGGATCGCGTTGAATGCCTTAAGCATACAGGGGTAGGCCCTAGTTACACCAAGTTGTTTCCAGCTTTTATGAACTGGGGTTTTTGAGTGCCACCTACCAGATAGTCTGTCGTATTGAGTCTGCAAGAGGTTAGGCGGTGAGCTTGGCCAGTTGAAGAGAATTACACACTCCGTTTGAAGTAGCAGTCCAGTTGAGAGCAATCCCAGCCCAGCTCCCGACCGCCCCGCAATCGGTAGGCGGTCTGACGATGAGGCAGGTGGATGAGCCTAGGAACCTCGAAATGGCCCAATGAATGCTCACATATAGTCAACAATCTCAGGGTGATAATAACTGTTGGCAAAATTGCGATGGAGAATTTCGACGACGCATTGCTTTGCAGTCTTGGGCAATGTGAGCGGCTGGCCGACGTGGAATTGGCGAAACTGTGCGGTGGCAGCTGGAACGCCCAAGCAAGGCAGCAAACCATGTGAGGAGCTGCCCCCGAGCGTGTTTAAGCGGGCCTGGATTCACCATTCTCGACGACGGCAGAAGGGGGAGCGACGGCCCGGAAGAGAACCTGGGACGATGGCAAAGCAGCTGCAATATGGAGGAGAGAGCCTGCGATAGCGAAGAGCGTTGGGCCAAGTGAGGCGGCCATGTACGTCGTTGATGGGATCCAATCAGGTTCACGTAAACAAATCTCACACAATCACCCCATTTCACACCATAACATTCAAGATTTTGCCACTACAAAACATATACTAAAGAATACGCATAACACCAAGACAGGCGAGAGCAGGTTATCGTGACCCTATTCTTCCAGGTATGTGCAAGGATTGTAAGTTAATAATGTTACCTGATGAAACAACCAATTCGGGCGTCTAATGCTAAGCAGAAGCGCTTACGTTAGTAGCGAGTCGGTTGATGAGTGGAATGCGTCTGATGGTCCGTCGTCCTCCACAGAAACGGCCACAGGTGCCTGCAGTAATGTGAGACGATGCTTTTTGCGGTCGTTGACCCTGCTGATCACCTGTTTAAGTTCCTCGACGATCTCGCCGCCAGGTCTTAAGGAGGGTGTCATCGGGGACTGCCGCGCACTCTGCCGCTTGGCTTTCGCCAGTGTGATGCGTTCTGTACGGCTCAATGAGGACCGTTCTCTGAGGCCGTGTGTAGAGGGTGCCGACTCTGCTTCAAATAGTTGCTCCTCACCAGGCGGCGGAAGGTGCGACGCGCTTGTCCCGGCTAATAGATGCCTTGTTACATCATCCGTCACTGCGGGACCTCTCGAGATGTACTCCAGGGCATGTGGGCTGTCCAGCGCAGGGTCACCTCGGCCAGAGTCTGAATCGGCGGCGCTCGAGTGATCTTGAGCCAGTGGGGGTACCGCAGGTTCGTCTGAGTCAGACCCAGCGTCGCTTGCCTTCGGTATCAGGCCTAACAGTGGATCCCGTGCACGCTCGCAGTCGCGGAGTGCGAGTCCCAGATCGAGTCGCAGAGTTTCATATGCTTGCAAAGCAGCACTAGCAGCGCTATTCAGTTCTTCGTCTGCGTCCGGCGGCACTCCTGCGAGTTTGCGAATGCTGCTTGTGCATGCACGTAATGCATCGCTGGCCTGGTCGAGGGCCGATTCGATTGCACCCGCATGAGAAATGAATTTGGCGAGGTTAGAAGGCAGCGGCGCAAACGATATCGAATCTTGCAGTCGATGCTGGGTATGCCTCCGGAGAGAGAGAGAAATCGTTGAGTTATTTGGCGTTGGTGGGGCGGTGGGTAGCTGTTCACGTTGGCGACTCAGGTGAGACGACTCAAGGGCCTCAATAAGGCGGACCGTCTCACCCTCGAGTGTAGAAATGAGTAGAGCAATGACTGAGCGCACGTCCTCCCAGTACGCATCGTCCTCGTCGTCCTCAAAGCGCAGTGCGAGCAGGTTACAGCAAGCAAACCGCTTGCTAGAGAGTGCTGCCTGTAATGAATGTTGTAACGCGGTCATAGAGAATGGGTGCCGGTTCTTTTGCAGGGTCGTGAACCGTGAGGCAGTGGGTGACATGCGAAGCGGCGTGATTTTGCTTTTTGGAACTTCGAGCGACTGTCGTTTAGGAGTGCGGTACGCACGCTGGAGCTGTAACGCCATAACCCCAAACGGAAGAACACCGTCTGCGTCTTCGCAGAAGAACGATGAGTCACCTGCCTCGGTCGCCAGTGGTGCTCTACCGAAAGACGGAAGGGGAGGTGAAGGAAAAGGGTTTTCGTCCAATAATTCATCACGAGCTTGTCGCGAACCGACGCGGATACCAAGGCCCACACGAGAGCGTGGAGAGAGGACGCCATTCCAAGTGGACCGCTTATCGAGGATGGACGTCGAATTAGAATTTCGCAAACCAGAAGATGTCCTGCTATGTGCCGGGGTACTAAACGGGTTGTGGGCGGACAGGGCTGGGGACGAAGGTGCATACATCTCGGAGAGCTGGGTTAATTCAGCAGGAGCAGTAAGGGGCGAAAAGAGTTGTCGGATATTGTCACATTGCGTGGCTGTTGTTTGTAGGCAAGAATGTAGAGAAATACGCATGGGAGATGACGACGAGATCGGACTATGCCTGTGAAGAATGGGATTAGTCAAGGAGAGCAGGGAAGACTGTTTATATGAAACGCACCCCTCACTGTCTAGTGTCGACATTGCGTCACTGACTGCGGCGTTCCAAGCGGCATCGGCATCGACGAGGGTATTTAATGTGTCTAAAGGGAGGACGAGCTGTGCAGATTTGCTTGTTTGGCTGTGAAAGAGAGTGAGGGCATACTGCATTGTTGCTGCAATGATTAAGAGTGCTGTAATGTAGTGGCCAGCGGAGACGGAGAGGATTACGAGAAGGAGCGAGACGAGAAAGAGTGCGGGCGTTAAGTGTGGGTGTACCGTGTGTGTAGAACATGATTGTGAGCTGTGTCGTGTGTGCATGTGGGATGCGGAGAGGTCATGAGAGGTCCAGTTTGATGCCGCGGACGCAGTTCGCGAGTGGGCAGGGACAACCTGCTGGGGAAGCGACGATGCAAGGAGAGAGGATGAGATGACGACGTATTTGAAACGTTCTGCAAACTCGTGCTGTGACGATTGCGGGGCCTCGGAGCGAAAATTCTCGTCGACAATCTGGGCTCAACAGCACCCGGTGAACGCGGGCAACAATAAATCACAGAAGACTCACCCTGACGATGCTGGCAATGATATCACGTATCCAGGCATTTTTGAGATAATGGTGGTCGTCGAATTCGTGTTCGAGTGCGAATTCTGCGAGGGAGCCCGGCATCACATCCAGGTCGCCCGACACTGGGCAGAGTGAGCTCGAACGGACCACAAGGGGTGATATATATAAGACATACTCCGCAGGTATTCCTCGAAAGGGCCAAGGTCATCATAAATGGGCTGGGCCATCGCCAGCACGCCCCCCGTTCGGATCGTATGTCTTGAGGTGTGTACGGTGTGTGTGTTCCAGTGGGCAGCGGGGAGATGTTGAGAAGGTGAACAAGAGCGGAGGGGTGGGGTGGAAGAGGATAAGAGTGGATGCGATGGGAGGAGCCGGGTGACCGCGAGGCACTAGTGGGGTGCGAAGGCAGGATGGCCTTGTCTAAATTGGGCAACCCGCGAGACGGAATGCGAGAGTGAATGGTAGGTATCGTGGGTGTGTTGTATTACCGGTAATCGGGTTATTAGGATAGTTACACCGATATTATTATTATTATTATTATTATTATTACTACTACCAAAAACCTAATTGCCTCTCTAGTTCTCCAGCATGCCTGTCCTCATTTTGTCGACATTGTGTACATTTTTGTATCGACTATCTGCTTGCTACATATGCTGCAGATCCCTTTCTTGTACGCGCAGCCTGCCAACAACAGTGCTCGTAAGCAAAGGTAAGAAAGAGCCCGTGAATATTCGACTGACCGTGACAGTATTTGGCACCATTCTGTGTGACGCTCGATCTGCAGTCTTTGCACTTGTTCGGTAATGCATACGGCGTATACCGTTTGCCTGCTCCGCCTCCGCTGCTGCCACTGCTGCCGCTGCTGTTTCCACCCATCCCGAGGCGCTTGCCGGGAGTCTTGGACAAGAGCTTGTTCTCGCCAATCTTGCGCTTACCCTCCTCTGTGTTCGTCAGTTCAAACGGTGAAGGCGCCGCGAGCTTGGATAGTTTCTATGAAGGCGATGGGTGAGTGAGCGGCGGACGTTGTGGGCCGGGGACGCGGCATGATGGGCGGGGATTGTTCAGAACGATGACACGTACCTTTTCGCACTTTTTGCAAACCATGAGGTGCCACAGATGGGGATGGCAATTTGCTGTGCCGAGCGCAAAGGAGAAAACAGGATCAAGTGTTTTGGGATATTGGACTAGTTTGGCACCACCGCCTTTGGCGTCTAACGCATCTCGTCCTGCCCGTCCCCGTTGGTGGTAGCCGCTCGTTTGCACAGTCGTTACTTGTCCCCAACCACATCCTCGTATAATCTCCACCTCAAGTATTATAAAAATGTTTGCCCTTACCGCCATCGTTGCACTCCTCCAGGTCAGTTTCCATCCACTTTTGCCCTCTATCCTTCCTTCTCCATGCTCACCTACTCTGTTCTCCTCGCTCCAGCTTGCATCTGTTCGCGCAGATCCCGGCCCTCTCGAGCCCTCGTCCAAGTCTGTCTTCAATGAAGGCAGCCAATGCACCATCCAATGGACTCCTGACCCCACCGGCGTCTGGAACGTCATGAACATTGAACTTATGACGGGTTCTAACCAACAAATGGTCCACCTTCGCAGTCAGTAAATTTCTCCCTTTTTTTTCCTTCCTCTTTCCCTCGTTACGTGCCATGCGATGCCGTTGTCATCTCAGGCACCTGGGCGCTCGGCTCTCGGCGTTGCTTTGCGTCCGACAAATCAATGAATCATCCGTCCACTGACCCCGAGCCCTTCACAGCTGTTGGCACCGTCGACGGCACCAGCACCACGAACAACACCTACTCGTACCCCTGTCTCAATGTCGAGCCAAACAGCCAAATCTACTTCTACCAGTTCACCTCCCCCTCCTCGACCACAACTCTTTGGACCACCCGCTTCACTATTGCAGACTCCTCCGGAAAAACCGTCCCTCCTGAGCTTCAGGAGACCAGTGCCACGGGCGAGATCATCCGCTACGGTATCGGCAAGCTCGAGGATCCCTCCCTCGTTGATACACCCCCGGCGCGCGGCTCGAACACAGGCGTGACTTCTCCTTCTGCCTCTGTCAATGGCACGAACACCAGTGCTGGTATTAGTACCGCTGCTCCCAGTGGTGCGGCCACTCCTACAGCCACTCTCACCAGAAACGTTAGCACCGACGACGGCAGCGATGATAACAACAACACACAGCCGGCTGCTGTCTCTTCGGCCGCCGTCCAGCCATCGCAAACCCAAAAGGCTGGTGCAGTCTCGTATCAGCGCCCCGCGGGCGTTAGCATCCTCGCCGGTGCCATTCTTTGCGGCTCTATGCTCCTATAAAGCTGCCCTGTTCCAGGTTGTCCGTTCAGTTCAGTTCAGTCCAGTCCCTATTGCCAACCATCCAGCCTACCGCACGATTTTAGTCGGGTCTCCTATTCGAAAAATACGCACGACATAATTAACACCCCGATCTTCTTTCGTCTCGTCCCGTAGTCAACATGATGGACTCACTGCTACCGTCGTTCCATTAGTCTCTTTCATGTCACTCATATTTTGTTGTTTTTGGGTGAGCTATCCTGTTGCAGGTTTGTTGGAGGAATAGCACGTGTTTTCCCTGGTCACACATTCACGCTCAGATGAGTATCCGTTGCCACTCTAAGGACCCAGGCAATTTGGTCCCCTCGCCTGAGTTTTCAATTTACAGCTTAGGTGCGGGGTATACCATATGATAAAAAGCCAGGCAATACCATGGTACCGCGGTTCCTCATAGCCCTGCCCTGCCCGTCCTTCAAATACCAGATCTGAGTGGAAGCAAAAGGAGGGGATACATGGCCGAGAGGGGTAGGATACATGAATCAATTAAAAGTACAAGCGTAAGAGCGATCCCGAGAACGTCTACTCAGTCGGATTCCACGGTTAAGCGCCAGTTTCGAGAGATCCGCAGAGCACAATCGCGTCTGTATGGTCTGTCCTCTCTGGTCCGTATCCAACATGTCCCAGTCCAAGGCTATCATAGCTCCCATGTCCCATATGGCGAAACGACGGTCCGCGCTTCAGCTCGTCTATTTCTCTCGTCTCCCACGCGATGATCTGTCTCGGCGGGTCGGGTATAAACGCCATGCGCTGATATGGGTGCTGTTGCGTGACCAGCGAGGGGATGGGTTGTGAGCTGGCCATCGTTTTGGAAGCGACAAAGTTCATGAGCTCTTCCTGCATCGGTGCACGAGCATGTGTGACGATGAATGCCTCCGAGAGTCTTTTCCATGCCTCGGGAGAGGTTGTGTCAAAGTTACTCAAGTCGTAGCTTTCCAAACCACCACCGCCGCCACTCCCAACAACACCCCTGCTGACAACCATTTCAGTTACAGGTTGAGCGGTCGCCGGAGATATTATTTTTGCTCCTTGCTCGTATCCTCCTACCTGCCCTTTCCCCTCCGAGCTTCCGTTCCCTGTTATCATAGAGTTGGGGTTCGACACCGTCGGGCTATGATCGTTGTGTATTGAGGACGAGGCGCCAGCATTGTTTGTTGTGCCCGCCAAACGTGGATCACGCGTGTTTATGACCCGTAGCGGAGGACTTCGTGAACGTGAACTCCGCCTTTGACCGTCTCTCCAGTCACTTTTGCCATTGCTGTCCCTTGCCCGGGGAGAGAATCGGCTTCGGTCATCACCATATGTCCGTCTCGAGCCTGGGTCGTGGGACGAACCAGCCATGTTATATGGAGGGCCAGTAGCATACGAATCATAACTCTGCCGATGCGGATCAAATGATACAGAGGAAGGAGGACCAGCTCCGGTTGCTTGGTTATGCGCAGCCAGTTGTTGTAAGAGAGCGATACTAGCGTTCTGAGCATCGCTGGATGACATTCCAGGCACAGTAGGAGTCCTGACATTGTATGCTTAGTTTGACCCCTTTTAATGCTGATTCTTTACTTACTGCGAGCCGGATTGGGGATTGATTTGTGTAGCAGCTCCGAGAAGTGCCAACAGGCTTGCCGGGAATTTGGGTTGATCAACATCTGGTGTCGACGCGGACGGCTCAGCAGGAGTTTCTGGCTCTGGTTCTTTGAGACCTGACAGTAACAAGGCAAAAGAATATCCCTCAGTTTCCGTTTATCTCAACAGGAGGGGACAGAGTGAGGAGAGAACGCGTGGCATTGCATTTCCGGTATGGAGTACTTGGAAAGACAAATCGAAAACGACGAAGCACCTTGGAGCGCAGACTCGACGGATTGTTCTAATGGGGAGAGTACAGCGGAAGGGAATGTTTTGGCCTTGATCCATATCCGAATGACCTTCAGAGCCTTCTCCTAGATTACGCAAGGAGAATTAGAAACCTTTTTCTGGCAGGAAGAGATTCCACGCACGATTGGCTCCTGAGTCGCTAATGAAACCATATCCTGGATAATGCTATCAAGGATGCCTTGCATCTTGAAGAGTAGGGAACCTGCATTGCCAGGTTTGTCTGGTGCGAGTTCCTTGATGGACTGATTATTCTTCTTTGCGGCACTTCTCGCCGCTCTTGCAATATTGTCGAATACATAAAGACTATTGATTTTTTGATTAGAATCCTTGGCGGCCATATGTGCCTTATATAGTCCAGTGACGAGGTTCGTATCGTTCTATGGAGTGAATGGCTGTTAGAAACCAAAATCGAGACACAAGAGGAAGGACAATAATACCTGGACTAGTTGCATAGTCATTTCCGATATCTGGTCCATTTTTGACTGACTGATTCGTTTTCCACGGACAATGTCGTGTAGTAAATGGTCAAATGCCTGCGGTGCAGCCCGGGTAAGCATTTGGAAAGTCGTTTCATAGCTTAGATGAACACGTCTATTGACCTTAAGAGTTGCCATAGCCGTCGGAACACCAAACCAGGAGCCCAGAGACGAGCTGCTCGTTGTAGTTGTGGTTCAACCGTTTGACGGTGTTTGTACCCGATCCACGGAACAGTAACCAACCGAACTTCTCGTGCAATCAGGTAAGATCAAAATTTGTAGTGAACTGGGATTTCCAATGCGTTTGTCTCCCTTCATTACATGGAGCTGGGTTAGCCTTTCGCTACACAGAAGCGCCGGAGACTATTCATTAATCGTGAGATGTCATAGAGAGAATACATGACGTGTAAGATGATACAGCAATGTCCGGTAAGATGCAGTGAGCGCTATGGGGTGTTAGGTAGTCTTTCCTCGCGTGACCATCCAAATCACAAAACCGAACACGACCGGGGCCATCCACAGTAATCGTCGGCTGTCTAGTCGGTTGTTTTCTTCACCTGGAGGTTTCTACGGGAGTCGATGAATAAACTGTAGGAGAGTGGTTATTTTGACGTACCCGATTCTTAACATCCTCTATAAGGCCTCCGATCTGAAACGCTCGTTAGAGAGAGTGGGATGGACTGGTTTGCATGGCACCGACCTCTTTCCGTGTATCAGTCGAAATGGTCTGCAGGCGGTCTATGACTTCGTCGAGCTGAGGTAACTTGGCTTCAAGTACTGCAAAATCGCGTCTCAGAGTTTCTACTTTCTGTACATAGTCATCCACATAAATAAGTCGGCCGAGTATTGCTTGATTGTCCTGCAAGGAAGTTAAGAAGCGCGCAAAGAACGACAAAAGTCGACTTGCAGACAGTTGGATGCAAGAAGTATCTATTGCGGATATCACTGATTCGAAGCTTGAAAGGTCTTCATGCGCTTGAGCCTGGAGGACGGTGAGGATTCGGCAAATGTCTCAATAAAACACCCGCACTTCGAATTTGGTTGTCTGGGCAAGAAGGTGCTCTCCCCGAGCCAGCAGTGACGAAGACTCGTTGTGATCGTGGTATTCGAGCGGGCGAGTCATTGATTGGCTGGCTCCGCGCCGCTGTTGTTGGCGGCTGTCACTGCGGTTTGGTGACCTGGAAGATGCGAGTCGAGAGCTCATGTGATGAAGTTTACACGGAAGCTTCCAATAAATAAATCGAATGGACCTGTTCCTCAATGAGGAAGCCGTGCGGGGTGGCCTGAGAAATCGGGAGATGAACTCGAACCGTGGGGAAACCAGGCCTGTTCTAGGAGAACAGCAACACGAGGAGAACACGAGTAAGGGGACCCGAAGGACTCTACGAGAGCAAAATGTCTGATACGGCGGAGAACCAAGGGTGTCATGGCGGCCGATGGCCGTATGCTTGCTGACTACTGAAAGTCCGAGTTGGACTCAAACCACTTCCCTGGTTTCCACTATAATCAAAGAGAACCACACTGGGATGGATCCTGAAAAGCCCCGCGAGTATCTGGGCATTGGTGTACGTCTCCACCGAGTGCGGTGACGAGTAACAGAATTGAGCATCGGGTACAGGAACATGGCCTCATTGGAAACCTCCATACAGCTGCTCTCGTATGTGATCACTCTCGTTATCCTACCTTCAGTCTTTTACTCTCTGCCACCCATGTTCAATGCAGGTCAGCACGGACGGCTCTAGTCAGTGAACCACTGTAATGTCGATTACGAAATCTCACTCCCCTACTAGTCGAACAACTCTGTCTCCCTCACTTCGATAGCCCGAGTGTCTTTGCTCGCATTCTCGACAAGGACAAAGGTGGCCACTGGTCGATCTGCCCGACAGAACCATTCACCACGAAACAGGCGTATCTTCCTTCTAGTAACGTACAGCTATCTCCTACCTTTCACATCTCACGTACTCACCCCACCCTAGATCCTTGGCACAAAGTTGGTCTCGACCTCCAGATATCACACTTTGACTCATACGGGTTTAGGTTCCATTCGGGTGATTCCGTAGGTGTTGTCACAGGTGAGTCCTACAGCATGAACCTCGCGGCGTTACTGATAATCCCTAGATTTCTTCGTCAGGCAGAGGGTCCCTTCACCCACCAAACCTCTCCTTCCATGGCTCCTTCGCCATGTAGAGGTATATTGGGCGTACCAAGAATGTTACAGCTCGCATTAATTGCTCGTCGCAGGTCATTCGTGGCAAACTCGAGTTCCGGATGGAATGCGCGCCAGCTTTCAACTACGCACGAGATGATCACGACACCGGCGTGAGTGTCTTGCAGCATGACCAAGAGCACCTACTGAGTCGTACACCCAGATTGTCCAGGACGACAGCATCGCCGACGGGGCACAAGAGAAGGCCATTTTCGAATCCAAATCTCTCTCATTGGACCTTCGTTATATCGCAGACAGCTGTCTGGACGAAGTGGAGGCCCCAACCGTCAAGTTTGAGCTTCTTGACCTCCACGAAAAAGGGCATCTTGGACCAGCGGTCGTCGCAAACCTGGAGCTCCAGGAGTCCCAATCGATCACCTTTATCCTGCGCACGCCTCCCAAACAAGCTGCAACCAGGCCAGTCGTGGCGACTACGAAGGATGCCGAGGCCTTGGGTGTGCCATTGCAAGTCCTAATCGAGGGAGCCAGCAAGCTAAGGCCCAGGGACGACCCGATTCTTACGACGGTTCGGTGTTGTCCTTCTCCTTGAGAATATCTCGCTCATAACTGCCCAGACACTTGTGCACGGCCTTTTCAATGTTGGCTTTCCCATCCTCGAGGCCTGGCTTACATAATCCTGACTCTCCTACAGGACACGAATGAGTACTGGCAACGCTGGATCAGTCGATCGACCTACGAAGGCAGGTGGCGCGAAGCTGTGCACAGGAGCGCCCTCGCTCTGAAGCTTTTGATCTTCGAACCAACTGGTATGCCTCTTTCCGTTCCAGCGTTTTGGCTCTACTAACTCCCTCCAGGGTCAGTATATCAGGTCATCCCAGGTTATGCCCGGGCTGAGAGGACACCGCAGCGCGATCGTCGCTTCCCCGACATTTTCATTGCCGGAATTCATCGGGGGAACCCGAAATTGGTAAAACCACTTTGGATAAGATTGAATGAGAAGAGAGTGACTGACTTTGTGACTCTGCAGGGACTACAGGTGTGTCCAATCGAGCCCAGGAGGCGTCGCCTGGCGTTCCTGAGTCAGTTTTAGATACTCGTGGGTCCGAGATAGCTCCTTTACATTATACGCTTTGATCAGGGTGTGTTGTACTACTCGCGTATTGTACCGCGACGTATTGGCTGACGCTTGGTCCAGCTCGGGTTTACGGAAGAGGCAAATGGTTTGCAATTTGCCCAACTCGCAATGCATCATACTCACGCGACCTCAGCGTTCATGAATTTCATCTTCAATCGTATCCAGGACCGGGTATGTCCATCATCGTACCTCTTGGCAGAGACTGACTGTATTGCTTAGAACTCTGATGGGAGGTATGCGCCCGATCGTCCGGATTCACTCTGTTCTGATAATTAGACAGCCTTCAAATTATGTATACTATCCATGGTAGGGTGGCTCTCAGGACTTGCTGTCACCTGGTTGATCCGGCCGATTCAGGCGGCAAAGAACTGGAAGAGATCGAACTGGACCATCTTGATGGCCACAAGGAGTCAAGGTAAGTTACTTGGCGTCCAGTTCCATTTCTATTGGTGGTTCACATGAATTTTGATAGGCCTGTCCGGTGAGCTGACACCGAGCGGGAAAAACGCTGGAACTAACACAACACAAGCATTGGAAATGGAGCTGCGGACCACTTGCAACTGGTAGGCGTGATGGATGGTGTTCGTCGTGGTCATCTCTCAGACTGCCTCGCAGGACATCTATGGCGAGCTCCTCGATTTTGTTTACTTGTCACAAAAATTTGCTCGGTATGTGTATCTGACCTACCATTACGTTTATCTAACCCGATTTTAGGCCTCTAGGGTACGATATGTGGTATGTATACATCCACCCTGCCAAAGTTATGACATTTAACCATGCGGTTTGTCACAAGGGTCGCGGTGCGAGAATTGTAAGAGCAACCTACGTAGTATTACCTTTTGAATGTCTGACGCTGCAGCCACAGAGTCGACTGTAAGCGTTTCTTTCAATGTCGAAACGGGTGGTTTCATCCACCACTCACGCCGCCGCTCCCGGCAATCAGATGTTGTGCTTAACTGTCACCGTCCTGACTTGTCGATATGGTATGTTGCTGCGCCAGCTGGTCAAGGACCTACTTCTAACGGTCCAGGCGCATTTGTAGGGAAGTTCGAAACAAGGAGCGGCATTTTACGGTATGCCGAGTTCCCGTGCTGGACATGCTTCGTCAAGACTCTGACGTCTTCCTCTCTGTTGCAGTACTCAAAGGTGCGCATGATTCTCCGCAGGACATACTTCAGAGATAAGGGGACTAAACCCGACGCTGTACCGTAGATCATGATGTGGTACGTTCTTCAAGTTCCGTTGTGTTTGACTGCCGGCCGGCGTTTCCACTGGCTTTCCACTGACATTCCACGACTGGATTCTGTTTCCAGGGTCGCGGTGGACCGCGGACTTCGTCTTGCAGAGAAACGGCAGCTCCCTCTGGGCCGGGAGCGCCGTCAGAAGTGGTTGGACACGCGGGACCAGCTGTACGAAGAGATTCAGGTGTGTGGCCCCCCACGAGTCGCTCTATCGCGTAAAATATTTACGCGGGCGTAGACGAAAGGCTGGAACGCGTCTAAAGGGTACTACGCGCAGTCGTATGACGAACCGGAGGTACTGGATTCGGCGGTGCTGATTATGCCGCTCGTCTTCTTCTGCCCCGCGTCCGATCCGAGGTTCCTCAGCACGCTTCGGCAAATCATGCGCCCGCCTGAGAGGGGAGGGCTGAGTGCTAATTCACTGGTTTACCGGTACGATGTGACCAAATCGGATGACGGTGTCGGGGGCGAGGAGGGATTCTTTTCGCTGTGTGAGTCGAATTAATTGCCGGTGGGGGGGGGGGGTGTTCGATTTGATTGACAGCGGCGGCACGTGTAGGTACGCTCTGGTGAGTGCGTGAGAGGTGAAAGGGTACGAAGAGTGCACTGAAAATGCCGAACTTCGGAAGGTGTGTGGAAGCGTTGACCCGGGCGGGGGAGTATGATGCCGGGCTGCTGAACCAGGCGGTCAAGATGTTCGAGGTGAGGCACTAGGGGCACTAAGAAGCCTAATATGCAGTGGCTGTGAGACTGATAAGCTCTATCTACAGGGATTCATTGGGTACGCGAATCATTTAGGGCTGTATACGGAAGAAGTGTCAACTGCGGGTGAAGGGTACGTAGCGATCAATAGCGAAGGGAACAAGACGTTAATTTTGATTGTCGATGTGCAGACTCGGGAATGCGGTGCAAGGATTTACACACGTCACGCTGATCTCAGCCGCGTACCATCTGTCGCGTACGCTGAAGACGCACAAGCAGTGGTAAGGTTGAAGGATCGGATGTGGAGAAGAGTGTGGAGAAGAGTGTGGGGATGGCGCAAGTGCGGGGAGATCTCGAAGGCGATCGATCTCAGGGTCGAGGCGGGAGGAAGCCTGTATTGGGAAGCCGCTAGGGACTACGTATGTCGTATGTCGTATGTCGCATATTGCGAGATGAAAGATAACGAGCCAAGGACGTGTGTCATCCTACCTAAAAAGGTCCACTGAGTCGCATCGCTGGTCGCTGAGTGGTGGCGCAGTGCTGTGGCGCAGTTGTGGTTGTGTAGCTAGGGTGGCTGCTCATGTGGATGATGTGGATGATATTCTCGGGGGCGGGCCGGCGGCGCGAGGCGACGGGTGGTGATAATGTGATGATGATGACGCAGAAAGCTACGTATAAAGAGGGCGCCAAACAAATAAAGATGCGGCGACGTGCTGATTGGCTGAAGGGTGAAAAGGGCTGACGACGGAGTGGGTGTAAGTAAGTAAATAAGTAAGTGAGCGAGTAAGTAAATGAGTAAGTAAATGAGTAAGTAAATGAGTAAGTAAGTGAGTAAGTAAGTGAGTAAGTAAGTGAGTAAGTAAGTAAGCGATTACGCAGGCTGGTATTTATCTGATGCGAACTGCCAACCTAACCGTCATCATCGTCCGTCGCGAGGCCTCGTGTGTGTTGGTTGGTTGACCTCTTGCCGCTCGTTTCATCCCCGGCCGCGGGGTGCTCTGGCCAGTGATCGCCCCTTTTTGAACGAACGAGTGCTCGAGTGTGAATGGTCGCTGATTGTGACTTATTATTCCCTAATTCCTCCTCGTGAGTCGTCGTTAGTCTCTCACCGGTCGTCACTGCCTCGTCGAGTGCTCACATGATCCCTACTAGTCTCGGTTGAATATTTCTCACTTCTCCAGATGCCCTCGGGCGCTCCCTCCCGCCCCTCACTCGATGCGAGCGGCACAGGCAGACCGCCCTCGTCGTCTGCAGCGCGCGCCACCCCTCCACCCACCAAATCGTTTACCAGGATGCTCAAGTCGTCTGTCCAGGGTACTCTCAGAGCAGCCGGACTCGCTGGAACAACTTCCTCCTCATCCTCGCGACCCAGACAGAACCCGGCGCCAAACAACGCAAACAGCGACGACCGTACACTTCGTGCCAACAACTGCAGCGATAAGAGAAGGGACGAATCGCGTACTGCTCGCGGTCTCCGAAAGCTGGAGGACGGCATCAATTTTGTTCGCACTCGACGAATATCGTTGCGCCCCTCCCAGCCTCCTCAGCCATCCTTTTCTTCTTCTTCCGCTGCTGCTGCTGCTGCTGCTGCTGCTGCCAACAGCGACAACAAGATGAACGACGACCCGGGAATCGGCTGGGCTCCCTTCGTGTCTCCCTCTCTCCGCCAAGCGTCCATGTCTTCTCCTGATCTCCCTTTCTCCTCTGACCCTCCAGGGAGGTCCACTCGAACGACGCGTCCCGAACCGGTAACTCACTCCTCGCCGCCGTCTCACCAGCCGCACCAGCCGCACCAGCACCACCCACCCCGACTACAACGACCACCTCCTCTCAACACTTCTGGATCCTCCTTCTCACGCGACGGACGGGATATTTCACGCCCCCGACCGCTCCTCCCCGCTTCTGTCTCGTCTACTTCCCTCGTCCATGGCCCAGACACGCCCCCAAGGCGTAACCCTTCACGAAACCAACCACACACCCCCACACGAAAGAACGCTCACAGTCCTCCACCCCAAGCTATTATGCGCATCCATTCTGCCTCGGCTTCTACCTCCCAGCTACCCCAATTCAGCCCCTCGTCACCCAGACACCCCATCTATGGCGCGTCCCCTGTTCACTACCATAACACCAGCTCCGCCTCCCTCGTCTCGTCCCCCCACCGAGAATCCATACGCAACGCCTCCTCCCTCCTCGTCCGAGAGCTTGCAAGACCTCCCCAAGGCGTCAGATCGCGTGACTGGGAAGACGTCGACATCCGGCTCCGGAGTTTAGCTCGTCTCGAACGCATCTGGGGCAAGAGCGGCGGTGGTTCGTCTTCTACCGCCGTTGCCACTTCATCTACTATGGGTGGTAGTGAGGACAGAGAACGCAGGCTCTTTTGCGAGACCGTCCGTGATGGTTACGTTCTGTGCATGTAAGCCCGCTCACTCCTCATTGCCATCCACCCATTCGCTGACCGACTCTGTCCACGCTGACTAGGCTCCTCAACAAGTTCAAGCCAGGTGCAATCGCTCGTGTCGACCCACGCGAAGACGGCTTTGCCAAGACGTCCAATGTTACCCGCTTCCTCGCCGGAGCAAAACAGTTTGGGCTAGCTCAGGATGACATCTTCCAACGCGATGATCTCCTCGAAGCTTCGTGTGAATCCCTCGGCCGTGTCGCGCACACTATTATCACGCTTTGTAAGATTGCAGACTCCGCAGCCCGCACTTCACCGCGAAGTCCATACTCGTCCACGAACGTGGATGCCTTCAGGTCCAGTCCGAATCTTCGGACCTCACGCACCGTATCCCCTCCCTTGCAGCAGCATAGGAAGCGACCCTCCCAGTCTGGGATGCCACCGCTCCCACCACTCCCGAGTCGCCGCAGCGAAGACTCGAACAGGTCCCGAGATTCTACAATGACCTACGTTGGGCGAAGGTCCTTTGATACACCCGAGCCGCAAAGGACGGTCCGAGAAAGTGCGCCGTCTCCCATCCCACCTCGATCGCCGTTCCGGCCCAACCATTCACGAGCATCGTTTATGAGCACCCAGACAGATTCAACAAATGCTCCCTCTTCTCTGTTGGACGCCCAGACATCTGCTCAGTTTTTCAGTACAGTGCGCACGGCCACGACAAATGTCACCTCGATATACCCTGCCGCTGAGTCGCCCTTTACGCGTTCCGACGCGAATCTCGATCTATTCACGCAGTCTCAGGACGAGTATCAGACACCCCTGACCGACTTGCCTCGCACAAGCCGGCGACAGTCGCTCGACCGGGAACGCATCCCCGATCGGCTTTACGCTATCGGTTTGAACGGCTCTACATATGATGTCCTCGGTTGTGTACGACGGAGAGAACGGAGGTCGAGTGAATTGTGCAACAACGATCTTTCCGGCGTGGAGGAGTTGGACGAGGGGACACGACGGGGTGGGCGGCCTGGGTATTCAAGCGGAAGTGGAGCGGAAGTGTCACCCAATACAAACTCGCCCCCGCGTGGTGCTGTTCTTCCGCAGGCCAAGGGGCAACTGCCCATCGACCAGCGCGATCCTGTGCGGTTGGACGGTTATCACATTAGCTCTGAACGAAGAGAAGGCAACAGTAGCGAACCGGAAGACAAGGACAAAGATACAACCCCGCGATCTTCTTCCCTTCTTAAGCAGGTGGAAATTGACTTATCCACCACGCCACCACCTTCGAGGCCTTCCAAACCTGCCGGCCTACCATACCGCCGCCCCATGCACGGACACCGGCATAGTGTTGACACGGTGGTCCACCCGCTTCCGCTCTTGCCCCGTTTCCCGTCCGGGTCGCAGGGCAAGAACAAAGACCCGAACCACAGGGGGTCAAGCCCGTCTGGTTCGAGCAGTCGTGACTCGAGCACACCGTCCCCAGGCGCCAGCGTCACCGTCTCGCCCTCGGCGCTTACTAAGAGGAACTCGTCCCGTCCGTCGCCCCGAGGTTCTTACGTGCCCAAAGCAGGCGTGTCAGAGGGCCCGTACACGACCGGACGGGATAGTGAGGCCGCCGAATCTGTGCCAGTGCTCGGCCGGGTACCGTTTCCACGTACTGCGTCTGGAGAGCATCCTAGTTTCGGCCTTGGTCCTGGTCCTGCCTCACGATTGGGTGCGTTGCCTTCCTCGTTGGAGACACTTACTCAGGCCGAGATGAACGGGGATGGTATCGCATCCGCTGGCTTGGTGAGGAACCAGTATCGTGGCCGGTACAACTCGGAGGTGGGGATCCCCCGTCCTAGACGGACGCGTCCTAACTCTTTCGATGACGGAGGTATCAAACCTCATCGCTCACGTTATGAGAGTATGGTCAACCTTGTTACTGGGAGTGAGGCGCTTACGCGGGATGGAGAGATTATTACGCTCGTTTTCGCGGATGGGAAGGAACACGACTACGTGGGTGTTGTTCATGGAATCTATCCAGACTGACGTGCGGTTTCTGACGGATTATTTTTCACTTTAGCGCATCGGTAACCTCCTCGGGCGAGGACAGTTTGGCTCGGTTTACAAGGCTCTCAACACGGTCGATGGACATACGATCGCCATCAAACGCATCTCCCTCGAAGGCCATTCTGAGGACGAAATTTCGAACCTCATGCGCGAGGTCGAGGTGTTGAAGCGACTCGACCACCCTGGGATTGTCAAGTACCTCGGTATGCAGCGCAAGAGGGATAACTTGAACATTGCACTCGAGTGCGTACGCTTACTTGGCCCTTTGCGCACGTTTTGGCTAAACCATCCACCCTCCATCCAGATACGTCGAGAACGGTTCCCTGGGACAAACTCTAAAGGCGTTTGGAAAGCTCAATGAGCGACTCGTCTCTTCGTACACGGCCAAGATTCTTGAGGGTCTCGCCTATCTCCACAACTCGGACGTGATCCACTGTGATCTCAAGGCGGCGAATATTCTCACTACAAAGAACGGCAATGTCAAGCTCTCCGATTTCGGCGTATCCATGAGTGTGGCTCCCAAAGCGATGGCAGAGATGAGGGGTGATAGGAGCGAAGTCGCAGGGACGCCCCATTGGAGTACGTGTTCCCTACCTGCTACTACGTTGGTCTTAGTGGACCCCATCGATGCGTATCTGACAAATGCATTCCTTCACGCAGTGGCTCCGGAGGTAATTGAACTCAAAGGACCTTCTCCTGCTTCGGATATCTGGTCATTGGCCTGCACCGCGATTGAGCTCCTGACGGGTCACCCACCTTATCACGAAATTCATAACGGGATGTCTGGTGGGTATCTTACATGAGTTGGAGGGCGGCCTTGCTACCCCGCCGAGCGCCTTTAACTGACATGCGTCTGTCTCTCATTCAGTCATGTACCGGATTGTGGATGACGATATGCCACCGGTCCCGGGTGCGTGCAGCGAGGACATGCGCGATTTCCTGATGCAATGCTTCAAGAAGAACCCGGCGGACCGGCCCAGCGCCGAAAAGCTTTTCGAGCACCCATGGCTCAAGCAGACCTTAGGAGAGGTTCGGGTAAGTTGCCCCCTTTGGGTGGCGGGTTGTTATCTTAGTGAGACATGGGCTGATGCGCTCAAAAACGTGCCTTATCACAGGAGTTGCGCCCAGTGGACAGTATCCCTTTTCTGCGCCGCGTGAGCCTTGATATTGCGCGTTCAGACGCGGGCCGATCGCAGTCCAATGCGGAGAGAGTAGCGCCCTCTTCGCCGCGGATGGCGGAATCTCCTCGAGATGGTAGTGGATTGAGGTCGCTGACGCTCTCTCCATCGCCCACTTCGCCGAGTTCAGAAGACTTTCCTCCACGATCTCATTCGTTCGTCAAGACTACATTTGGCAAAGGTTCGCCTGGCCGGCTTCCTTACTTCTTCCGTAGTTCCGTTCTGACGTTGTTGGCAGCCGTTACTTGCCGCGTTTGCCAACAGTCCGTGAAGCGAAGCGCCGTCTTTTGCGAGGAATGCAACTTAATCGCTCACGCCCGGTGTGCAGCGGACGCCCCGGCTACCTGCGATATCCGACATCAATTGATGCTGTATGCGCAATATTCCCAGGCGAGCACAGCACAAGAGCTCAACTCGCCAACTCGGGAAGGAACGCCCCAGTCGAACCCAATAGCTATTCCATTGTCCCCACCACGCCGCAGTTTCGATCTCCAACACTCGGAGTCTCCACCTAGATTGGGCAGGATACTCGGGTGGAAGAACAGACGGTCATCAGAACAAATGGCGGCCTCGAATGCCAACTCGCGTAGCTTGGCGCCTACACCTATTCCAGCAAGTCGACCTAATGGTACGCAAAGCCCCACACCCACGAAACGTCCCCTCGTTCGAGGCGGCAACTCGGATGGGCGTGCGTGGTCACGAGTGAGCATGAACGGCACCGTCAACACGGATAGCCTTCGCAGTATGACTACGGCACCGGAGACCGCCTCATCTCACAGAGAGAGTAGCCAACGTCACCCTAAGCAAGGGCTCAGCGTTGACAGCCAAGATCGCCGACATGGATCCAGGGCATCTGCTACGTCAAGAGCGACCGAGTATGGCGAAGCCAGTCGCAAAGTCTTACGAAGGCAGAAGGAACCGCAGTCGCCCAGAGAGTCCGAATCTTCTCGTAATAGTGGCCAGTGCCTCGTTCAATGAGTGCTGGCCTGCCTCAAGTATCCACTTCTTGTTGTGCACCTGTTCTTCTGTTCTCCATGTTTGTCGCCAAATCTATGGGTCGTTCATGTCTATTATCCCCTCCCCCAATCAAATCGACGTCATCCATCGCGCACGATTCACAAACTACAGCTTTCTCATCACCACATATTTAGTATCCTCTCTCCTCCTTCTGTTTTTGTGCATGTACCACTAGCAACCCTCATTCACTCTGCACTTGGATCGGCACTACCCTCGAACATTGTCCCCTGATTTAACCGTCTGTTGCATGCAATTTGCATAACTGGGCTGCATATACACATTCGTTCTTGCTCAGCTCCGAGATCCGCCGGCGCCCCATGGACTAAAGACTTCTGGCGTGTTTATTATATGTAGTCGCTCCCTTAAAATTGTCCACATCCCCAATCAATTCCCCATCTCTTGCTGTCATGATTAGCGTATGGTGCTGGCGGAGAGCAGTTGATATATACGTGGTTATGCGACTGCACAGGTGGAGGATGACAAGTGACGGCAAGCAAGGTTAAACTATCCGCGTGTGATAGCAGAGCCTTTACGAAATCGGTCAAAATCCCCAGTCGATCCATTCGATATCGTCCCCGGGCTCCCAGTTGCTCCCCTCAAAGAGTCGGCCGAGGCAATCACCCCGGACGTTGAAGTGTTGGTAAGGTTTATCCGCAGGAAGCTTCTGACCGCAAAGATAGCAGAAATGAGTCTGGCAGCGAGCGCATGTCATCTGGGGGGGTGCTCCGAGTAAGTCACGTCCGGAGGCCTGGGTAGCGAGGACCGGAAACTTACATGATTACAGCCCATACTTTTCTGCGTTGCTACCCCACAGTTAGGACACCGCATCGAATTGTCATTGAGCCATTTGCGGTTCTCTTCCTCCTCTTGCCAGACACGCGCCATTCGCTCCAGGTTGCCTCTGCTGCCGAATCGCTGCTCCATTGCTTTCCGTCCAGGACTCCCCTCGGGATGGGCAAGATATTCTAGCAAGAGCCGAGAGGTAGAGGATGTGGGACAGCGCGCGAGGCCGTGCCACGACCGCTGGCAAAGGTCGCAAAAGGAAAATGAACACGAAGGGCACGTTCTAAGGGAGCTGTAAGGAGTCGGTTCTGAACTTGCGAGATTTGCCTTTTGAGCATCGGTGGCGGGGACTGGGGCTTGGCAAACCGCGATGGGGCAATACACGAGCGTTGGATCCCGTTCTAGCTCACGTTTCCTCTTCAGAGCTTTCCATCGCGCTACCTCAATGTCCGATACTACCCGCCTCACGTCCTCTTCGCGCACACTGCCGGTGTACTCGTTCATATCCTGCTGTTTCGATTCCTCCTTGACACAATCTGGATCTGCACAAGTCACTTTGTCGACATCTCCTTCTCGTATGTGTAATGACCAAAAGTCAGTGAGACATCCACGGCAGAAAACGTGCGAGCAAGCCGAGAGGCGGATGCATTTAGAGCCTTTTAGTTCTGAAAAGCATATATCACACGTGAAGGTGGTGCTTGCAAATGTCTTATCGAGGGCGGATGAGTTGTGGGCTGCAAGGCGTCGTAGAAGCAAGGCCGGGGCTGGGTGAGGAATTCTGAGAGACTCTAAGTGAGGAAAGTACGCAGGATTTCCAAAAACCGCACCGAATAAGACCGTCCTGTAGTAGACCGATGTCTGTCAAGAACTCGCCACTTCGAATCCAATCGCAGGTCCTCCAAAGCACGCCTGAGCCTTCAGCATCTATGTCCCAAATCTCTTGAAGGCGTCTGACCATCGGTGCAACCATGGAGCCGGGTAGCCAGTCATTAGTTGCATGCACTGTTTTCAATATCGGCGGTCGTCGCATTGGATATTCGATAGGAAGGACAAGGGTCAGAAGGAGAGGTGGTAGATTTGCCAATCGACCCATTTCAGGCTTTTCTAGTACTTCAGCTGAGTCATCTTCAGTTGATGGTCGGATTGCAGGCTCGCCGTTGGCCATGGGATTACAGACTGCGCGGTATATTTGAATATCGTGCTCTCCCATTTCTACAGGTATATCGAGCTTGATGGCGGCTTCTTGTTGAGAAGACGGGTCTGGTCGTTCAGACGAGGTGAGGCATTCTGGATAAATTGACTAGGAAGTAGATGAGTAAGTGATTGTTATTGTGCAAGGGGGGGGGCTATACTAGTTACATAGAGGACATCCCATTCTTCGTCGCGCATCTGCGCGCATTGGGCGATCTCTCCAGCATCCATTTGCAAGCTGGTGGGTGTGAAGGGCCAGCTAGGAGGTTGCGATATGAGGCTCTGTTTCAAGGCCTCGTAGACGGTTGAGATGCCCGTTGGTGGAAAGGTTGCAAGCAGGTGGGTCCAAAGTTTAACGTGAGTGAGTCAAGAGTCGATTTTTAGGCTCGCCTATGCTCGTTCTAGCGCAGTACGAAACGGGGAGTGAACCCAATGAGATACCGGAATTCTAGGCCTCACCTACATCCCGATCCGTATACACATTCGACGTACAGGCAAGTACGGACATGCACGCTCTCTATCCAGCCATAGCGCAGTAGAGCCTCTGAATTAACAGCTGTCAAACTCATCGGGGGGCGTGCCCTGTCCGCACCAATCCACGTGCACGTGGATCGTCCCTCTCTTACCTGGACCTCTCAATCTCCGCAAGTGACCAAGCCATGGCGACTCAGCAAACCAAGAAAGAGAACCTGTGAGCACTCTTAACAACTAGCGCGATATCTTGGCTGATAATACCCCAAGCCTGTATCTAGACCGTGCGGCGCTTCACTTCAATTCAGGCCATACCGCTGATTTCGGGCAACACACAGAAATTACACTGCAAAACATTCCAAAACTCAAGCTTACCCCGAGGTTGTTTGTGGAAAATGAGGAGAGAGAATTACAAAGGAAAGACGACCGGACTTGGGCATTGGTACAACGCCCGTATGTCACTTGTTTGCTCATTGCGTGCCACCCCTGAAGCCTGTGCGTATGTAGAGATCTTTCTCCGACATCCCAGATGCGCGTGGTCATTCAAATGAAGGTCGGACATCTATTATTGGCAAAGAAAGAACAGGCTAGCGAAGAGATCAACCTTCGAGAACTTTACGATTATTACTGGAGTTCCAATGGGCACAAATTCGCATTACAAAGTGAGTCGTTATCCGAGCTAGTCCACTCATATCTGATGGAGAAGCGTAGAGGTCGTTGCTGTTGGAATGCATCGTTTCTCTCTAGAACTACAATTCTCTGCAGGAGCTACCGTTCGTCTTTTTGCAACCGCCCATTCCAGCCAGCCAATAATGTTCACATAGGCGGAACCTCTACGCTCATCACTCCATAAACTTGAAGAGTTGTTAAAGGATTACTCCCCGCTTATGAAGGAATCAACAGAGAAGGCGTTGGAGAAGGTCTTTAAATTCGGGGCTGCATTCGCAGAGGTCAGTTCTCCCACATGGGACCTGCAAGGCGTTGACATCTTTCAGTTGAACGACATCGCGAAGGCTGCGTTCAGTGTTGCCGAAGTCACGTTTGAGGTTCGTGTTCACCATAAGCGTATCAGAAGCAGAGGTAATGCCCGACCGTTTAGCTCCTGCAGGAACAAAACAAATACGACCAGCTGCCGGCGGGCCTTTTGGACCGGTTGCAGCGCATTTCCTTTTTTGCAAACAAGGTCGCAGATGAAATCGTCTATGAGGAGACTGAAATCTTGGAGAAGACCATCCCTCGAATGTTCAAAGTGATGCAAAGGGTCGCGAATTTTTCGTGTGACTATGTCCGACGTGGGCGTTTTGGTAGGCAGTCACCTGGTCTGGATTATGGAGTTGCTGATGATCGCAGAGAGGACGTTGGGTGGGCTACTCCACCCAGAAAAGATTGAAGAAATGGACGAAGAGCTGACCAAGGTCATTGAAGATTTCGACCGCGCAGTGAATGTTGAAGCCTTGCGTCTAGCTAAGGAGACTAGTAAGCAACCGTTGTTCTCAAATTGGCGATGGCCCAATCCCAATCGTTCTGTGTAGAGCTAGTCCAGCAAGACCTATGGCTTAAGGGGCGGCTTAAACCTGTGGAGACCAGCTACGACCTGGAACTCTGCTGTATGGGAGGCACGCGGGAATCTGTCCTCAATGAAATCACCGCCTGGGTAACTAATGGACCGGGGCAGGAGGGTGTTCTCCAGCGCACTCCATACTGGATCTACGGCTTACCCGGAATCGGCAAAACATCATTGGCTCATTCGATCTGTTCAAAACTTGATGAACGAAAGCAGTTGGCAGGAGCTTTTTTCTGTCGGAGAGATGTCACGAATTCCAGCGATCCTAGAAATATCCTTCCCACTCTCATCTACCAGCTTGCGAAAACCTCCCCCCCTTTTCGATCAATTGTAACAGAACATCTTCATAAAAACCAACACATGACACCACAGTCAATGCAGGTCACTCTCTTCCTGGAGTTCATTCGCTCCATTCCTTGCCACTCGAATCCAGATACACTCGTTGTTATCATTGACGCATTCGACGAGTGCGGGAATACTCAGAGTCGTGCAGACATCCTGAAGGTTCTGATCGACGCGGCCGCACTGGCTTCATGGCTCAAGATTATCATCACCAGCAGACCTGAAGTCGATATTACCCGTTCTTTGGATACCGCCGCAAAATATGATCTGGGTACAGACCAAGAAGCCACTGCTGATTTGCGAACCTTTGCCCAACACCAGTTAAATTCGGTGGGCTCGGCATGGTGTCTCCGCACCCCTTGGCCAGAAGAACCGCTCTTCAACAGAGTCATTTTGCGGGCGAACGGTCTTTTCATCTTCATCAAAACTCTTTTTCTTGCCCTTGAGAAATGCAAGGACCCCGAAGAGTACTTGAAGGAAGCCCTGCGAGGCTCAGCCAGCGCTGGCATGGAATCTCTGTACGGCCTCTACTCTAGTATCCTCAAAGCGCACGACAACATCGCCGGGTTTTGGCGGGTGATTGCGGTAATCACAACGGCTCAGCACCGTCCATTACGCGAAGGGCCGATTGCAGAGCTGGCAGGGGTGAAACAGAATCTCGTTGAAAAGTGTACGAATGACCTCAGCTCTTTGCTATATCGAGACGAAGGCGCCAATGGAGCAATTCGTGTCCGACATTTGTCAATTTCCGAATTCTTTGCCAGCAATCACTGCGATTACCGAGCCGAGCTCCGAGCCGCACACGCACAACTGGGCATTGCTTGTCTCCAGACGATGGTTAAACAACTCCATTTCAATATCTGCAAGTTAGAGGATTCCCGGCTCGCCAATACCGACATTGAAGACCTCCCATCACGAATTGAGCAAAATATTTCAGACCCTCTGCAGTATAGTTCTCTGTATTGGTCAATCCATCTTCGTTCTACTCCCGACAAGATTCAGCACGGTCATCCCATATTGGGAAGCTTGAAGGAGTTCTTCGAAGGGTTATACCCGTTATTTTGGATTGAGGTATTGAGCCTTATGGGAATGGTCTCGATTGGTGCTCCAAGCCTTCGCGGAATGATATCTTTGGTCAAGGTGAGTCCTCATATTAGCACGCATCCCAAAACGATTCTCATTCGCTATAGGATACCGATTCGAGCCTCCTTGAGAGAATTCAGGACATTTGTCGTTTTATCATTACCTTCCACAGCCCCATCTCTATCAGCGCTCCACACACCTATATTTCAACGCGACCATTCTTACCAACACAATCACCATTATTGGCCATCTTCAGCACAAGGTTTACTACAGGCATCAAAATGCAAAGCGGGAAATTGGTGTCATGGCCAGCGCCGCCATTGAAATGGATTGGACACACCGACAAAATCAATTGCATTTGTTATTCCCCCCATGGAAGCCACATTATCACTGGGTCCAGTGACAAGACCATTCGAATATGGGATGCCGAGACCGGTGCTGCAGTTGGTGAGGCTCTAAAGGGGCATACCGAGAGTGTGCAGTCCGTTGCTTACTCTCCGGATGGGCGGTACATCATCTCCGGATCTATTGATAAGACCATTCGACTCTGGGATGCTGGGATTGGTGCTGTAGTTGGCAAACCTTTAGAAGGGCATACTGAGCCCGTGTGGTCCATTGCTTACTCCCCTGATGGGCAGCACATCGTCTCCGCATGTGGTGACAAGACCATTCGATTATGGGATGCTGAGACTGGTGCTGCAGTTGGCAAACCTTTGGAGGGACATACCGGGCCTGTGAGGTCCGTTGCTTACTCTCCTGATGGGCAGCACATCATCTCCGGATCCGATGACAAGACCATTCGAATCTGGGATGCTGGGACTGGTGCTGCAGTCAGCAAGCCCTTAGTGGGACACGTTGACTGGGTGTGGTCCATTGCTTACTCCCCTGGTGGGCAGCACATCATCTCTGGATCTTATGACAAGACCATTCGCATTTGGGATGCCAAGACTGGTGCTGCAGTTGAGAAACCTTTAGAGGGTCATACCGGGCCTGTGAGGTCCGTTGCTTACTCTCCTGATGGGCAGCACATCATCTCCGGATCTGGTGATAAGACCATTCGAATTTGGGATGCTGAGACTGGTGCTGCAGTTGGGAACCCTTTAGAGGGGCATACTTGGCCCGTGGGGTCCATTGCTTCCTCTCCTGATGGACAGCACATTATCTCCGGATCTCATGACAAAAGCATTCGAATCTGGGATGCTGAGACTGGTGCTGCACTGGGGGAACCTTCGGAGGGGCATACCGGGCCTGTGAAGACCGTTGCCTACTCTCCTGATGGGCAGTACATCGCCTCCGGATCTGAGGACCAGGACCATTCGAATCTGGGATGCTAGGACTGGTACTGCAGTCAGCAAGCCCCTAGTGGGACACATTGACTGGGTATGGTCCATTGCTTACTCTCCTGATGGGCAGCACATCGTCTCCGGATCTCGTGACAATACCATTCGAATCTGGGATGTTGAGACTGGTGCTGCAGTTGGTAAACCTTTAGAGGGGCATACTGCGTCCGTGAGGTCCATTGCTTACTCTCCTGATGGGCACCACATCATCTCCGGATCTCGTGACAACACCATTCGAATCTGGGATGCTGAGACTGGCGTGGCAGTTGGCGAACCTTTAGAGGGGCATACTTGGCACATGAGGTCCGTGGCTTACTCTCCTGATGGGCAGCACATCATCTCCGGATCTCATGACAAAACCATTCGAATTTGGGATGCTGAGACTGGCGCTGCAGTTGGGAAACCTTTTGAGGGGCATACTTGGCCTGTGAGATCTGTTGCTTGCTCTCCTGATGGACGGTACATCATCTCCGGATCTGAAGACAAGACCATTCGAATCTGGGATGCCGAGACTAGTACTACAGTCGGTGGACCTCTACGGGGACATACTGGGAGTGTGGTGTCCGTTGCATACTCTCCTAATGGGCAGCACATCATCTCCGGTGCTATTGACGGCACCATTCGAATTTGGAATGCTGAGACTGGTGCTGCAGTTGGCAAACCTTTAGAAGGGCATAATGGACCTGTGTGGTCGGTTGCTTACTCTCCTGATGGGCAGCGCATTGTCTCTGGATCTGATGACCGCACCATCCGTGTGTGGGATGCATCTCGACATGCTTCTATCCAATATCCCTTCTCCTCTAACCCAGTGCAACCTCTGGCCTATGCATTGCCAGACATGAATGGTTGGGTCCATGACTTGGAAGATCACCTATTATATTGGGTACCCCCAGACTGTCGTATCGGTTTGCATTCACACGCTCTTCTGACAATCCCCTCTACATCTCGTGTTCGGTCAGTCTCTCTTGATTTTCATGATTTTCCCTACGGAACCTCTTGGACCCAAATTTTTAACAGTATACAGCCCTAGTCTTTCATTCCTCTGTACTCTGTGTTGTAGTTGGTGGATTAATACTCTCCAGTTGTTGGAGTTCTAGTCCCTTCTTCCTTCAGCCCCTTTCTTTGTCACACTAAGGGATCTAAACCGGTTGGAATCCCAGTCTTGTATGTGACAAAAGGCCTCAACACACAAACACCTTCGGCGATCCGTTTCTCCTCGACGTCATCCACAACGGCTTGGATCGACTTGAACGCTGGTGTTCGGTCCCCCTGAGCTCTGTCCGGCCTTCTCTTGTTTCTTGGATGGTCAGTCGTGCTCGTAATTCCCCTTTTTGTTGTACTCCCGACAGGGGATCCCGACTTCTTCCATTTACCCCCCGACGAATCGCCGTTCCCCTTTCCAGTATTTGAGTTTCTGGTGCCCTTCGATCCCTTTTGCTTCACAAGAAATGCAACGGGTTCCTCGGCTGTACAATTATTGGTCATGCGTAACTCCTTCCGGAGTTCCGGAGCGCAGAATCGCTCTCACAGGGTGTAGACAGAGTAATTGACAACCACGCCGTATTCGGGAGGTAACGAATTGACAAAGTGATTATAGAATTGGATGGGAGTGATAGTTCAGCACCGGCAAGGTGAGTACGTAGCAGTGAGCAGTGATCAGGAGTCTGACCGTCCCATTTGGCAAGGGTGAGTCCAGCGTTTATAACAGCTTGGATACCTGACTGCTGAGTACCATAGCTGCTCTCGAGCACGGTCCAAGCATCACGGGGGTCGGTGATCGTCGCGATTGCCTCTCCATAGTCGTCTAGCCGGAATATGACATCGGCATAGGTGGAAGGTTCTAAGTGCCGAGCCCACGAGTTTCATCCGGGATCGGATTACCGGCAGCTTCAGAGACTGGTGCACGAAGTGTGCCATCCACTACTTCCCATTCTAAAGCTGAGTTGCCATATTCCGTCCCCACTTTGCGAAGGCTGCAAAGGCGTTTCCGGTACTGAACGAGCAGTGTGCCTCTCCCCAAACGAAGCTCAGGGCTAAGTACCAGTACCACAGAGACACCAACGCCTTGGACTTGAACTCGGAGGCCCGGAGGGACCCCGGAGACTGTCTTGGCCCCTGTTAGGATCGGAATCGGAGATAGAACGTGGCATTACATCACAAGAGTTGATTCGTCCTCGCTAGGCACGCGCACCCGTCCTCGTCTGCAAGCGCCCGTATCGGACGGCTTTCCCAATGGCCCGCTGGCACCTCTCGGAACGGCTGACCCTGGACTATTTCCGTACTAAGTATTTCGAGAGCACCGTATTTGCAACGTCGTAGATTACATATGTACCCCGGACGAGATCTCCCTGACTGCCCTCTCCCCGACCACAACCTCCCTTTCCCTGCGGTCCTCCTCGGACCCTGCTTCACTCATGTAGCCCTCACCACTGTCGTTTCAGTTCTCCAGCTCGATCTACCGTATGTTTCATGTATTTTCCCTTATAACCTGTAGATTCTCGTACATCGTTCTCTAGTCTGATAAACGACTTAGGCTGATCCCTGTTCCCCTCTCTCACTCTGTTCGACCTCTTAGTGTCCCCTCACCCTCCTTTCTGTCCCCTCACCCTCCTTTCTGTCTCCTTCCTACTCCGGCTGGCTCACTCGCTCGACAGCGATACTGTCGGTGAACTCCCTGCCCAACGGATCACCCGGATCCGGACCCGACCTTAACAGCCCCTCAACATTCAGTCGGTTTCAGCAGCTCTCCTGTTACCTACGACGATAACGACACTACGCCGCTTGCTACCACTTCAACAACTCCAAATTCCCCTGTCACCATAGAACGCAAACGCGCCACTCTCACCCGCTCAAAGACCCCCCGGGCGGTGTGACGACCTCGCAAGGGCACTGGTGAAGGGAATATTAGTAGTCCTCCTACCTCACGCATGTCGAGGAGGATCGACAACTCAACGCCATCTCGGTATTCGATCGCTCTGGTCGAAGAGGGTGCCAAAGCCGATGTGGAGGATGACTTGTAGAATGATCTGATCAATTCATACTGATAGGATATACTTGAATCTTTGCACCCTTTTTTTATACGGACTTGATTATGAATATGTTAATGAACACGATGTTCTCGTTCTACCGCCTTCCCGTTTAGTCTGAGATCGGGGCCGGGTGGGACACGGACTAGTGATTCGCCGAGGCGCCGTACACAAAAGCAGCACAATATCCAATAGGGGTCGGTAGAGTGCTAGAACAAGACCGGACGTATGGCATGCTTTGAGACGTCTTGTTGCTAACACCCTGCTGTGTGCGAATGCACAAAGACACGCCACACTTGTCCTCTACCCCACTATTATGTCGATCCAACGTTGTCCCAACGAAGTCCTCGATATGGTCTTCCAACTTTTACCCTTCCAATCCCCCGATAATGCGCCAGCCGTCGTGTTGTCCACGATGCTGACGTGCCCCCGTTTCTGCGCTATCGCGCTATCGCAAAGCGGCACCTCATCCGCGTCGTTTGTCTCCGAACCGCAAAGCGAGTCAACCTCTTTGCAGCGTACCTCACCCAGTTGATCGACACAGGCGTGTATGGCAAAACGAGACTCCCAATTGAATATCTGGCAGTTCTTGGGAAGGACCGAGTCCCACGATATGAGTTTCCGCGAAAGCAAAGTAAACCAGAGATGCCTGCAGGATCCATCCTACCATTTATCATTTCAACAGCAGCACCGAGCCTCCATTCCCTCGTTATATTCGGGATTAATTCTCAATACATACTTGACAATGGCTAATACGTCAAGAACATGGTCCAACCGTCAGTTCGCTTCCCAAGGCTTCAAGAGCTTTTCCTCCTCGAACAACATATCATCAGCCTTGGTCGCGAACTGGGATAAAATTCCCTGTAGCACATCTATCCCCAACTCACGTCCCTTTACATCCATTCTGGACACACTAAGGATGATGTCCTCGCATTGTGTACATTACGCAGACTTCGGCTGGAGATGCTTGACGAGTTTCAGGATTCGTGGTCCTTCATCCCCGTCGGTTTCCCATCTTGAAACCATCATCATAGATGCCCTAACTTACACAAAGAATGACAACATACTCCACCCAACACCTCAATCCCCAGTATAACAATGCTCCACCAGTGCCCCAGATGCCTTATGCCCAACCGGTGGTCGATTATCCGCCTGTGCAGCAACTGCAGCGACCGTACGGAGGTGCGTACGACCGAGCAGGCAGCATTGCGAGCGGCTACACTTCTGCGCGAGACAAGCTCATGAAGCGGCCTGTGAGTACCCATATCTATATTTGCCCGCTTCCCGCCTCCGGCAAGCGTCTCCACCCGGCTCCGGCCCCATCACTCCTCCACATGCAGTTACAAAAATACCGGTGCTGACGCCTCAAACCTTTTTAGTCCGTCCGGCAAGTCGCGCTCCAAAATGGTAACCTCGTCTTCGATGTGCAGGTGCCGTCGCACATTGTCACGTCCTCGGAAAAGAGCGAGGAGTTCACCAAAGTGCATTACACCGCGGCCACATGTGACCCTGATGAGTTTATGCGCCAGAAGTATACCCTCCGCCCGTATCTGTATGGGCGCAAGACGGAGCTCTTCATTGTCTTGACAATGTACAACGAAGATGAAGTTCTCTTCGTCCGGACAATGAACGCAGTCATTAAGAACGTTGCCTTCCTTTGCGGCCGCACCCGCTCGAAGATGTGGGGACTGCGTTGTCTCCGATGGTCGCTCCAAGGTCAACCAGCGTACCCTCAAGGTCCTCAACTTGATGGGTTGCTACCAAGAGGGTATTGCCAAGGACAGCGTCGCTGGTAAGGATGTCACCGCCCATATTTTCGAGTACACCTCGCAGGTCGTCGTGACCGAGACGGGCGAGGTGTCCACTGGTGCTTGCCCCGTGCAAGTCATCTTTTGTTTGAAGGAGCAGAACAAGAAAAAGTTGAATAGTCATCGATGGTTCTTCAATGCCTTTGGCCCGCTCATTCAACCCAATGGTGTGCTCTTTTCCTCCACTTCGGGCGGGACCGTACTAATTAGGATACGTTCAGTTTGCATACTGCTCGACGTTGGTACCAAGCCCACCGGAACGTCTATCTACGCACTCTGGAAATGTGAGCACCTCTTGGTCCTCTAACCAACCTCGGTCTTATACGACCCACCCAGGCTTCGATATGCACTCCAATTTTGGTGGAGCTTGCGGCGAAATTTGCGTCGATACCGGTAAGGGGTGCTCCTTGCTCCTCGTGTCTCCCCTCGCAGCCTCCCAAAACTTCGAGTAAAAGATGTCCAATATCCTCTACAAACCTCTAGAGAGCGTTTTCGGATACACCTCCGTGCTTCCTGGTGCCTTCTCCGCCTACCGTTACAAAGCGCTACAGAATGGACCGAATGGCAAAGGACCGCTCGCCAGTTACTTCAAAGGCGAGGCCATTCACGGAGACGGTGTCAACTCTGCTGGTCTTTTTGAGAGGAACATGTACCTTGCAGAAGTTCGAATGTACGTTGGTGCAGGGAAGGAAGTGGGTGCCTGGCGACTGACACGCTCCACAGTCTCTGCTTCGAGATCGTTACGAAGAAGAAGGAAGGATGGGTGCTCAAAGTCCGTGTTACCACCATCTCGTCGCCCCAGTGGCACTGACGTAGCTTTCATTCACAGTACGTCAAATCTGCGAAGGCCGCGACCGACGTGCCCACCACTGTCCCGGAGTTCATCTCTCAGCACCGTCGTTGGCTCAACGGCTCGCTCTTTGCCGCTCTCCGTGCCACAATCTACGATATATCGACGGATATTTGGAGCGGTATCATAGGAGGATCGAAAGCTATCACACGTTTATCAACTCCAACTCCAATTCTCTCGATGGCGGTGTAGTTGTAGCGAAATCGCCCAAGAATCAGCGGGTCCATATGGGTTCTGTCTTGAGGGCATGGAAGGATATCATTCAGGATGGATCAGGTTGCTGGAAAAGGGAATGGAGGCCTACAGTTTGATGACCAGCATGAAAGAGCTAGCCCGGTATAGGGCAAATGGCTGACAGAAGTAAGCAAATGCCCAGCGGCAGTATGTTGGTCTGTTTACCAATATGTCATACCTTTGAATTCAAATTGGGTCACTGCAGTCTATGGAAGTTTAAGATACAGGCTGGGAAGAGTATAACCAGTCAGGTTGTTCATTAGTCATAATGGTTAGTAACTGGGCATTCCTGCATAATGTCACACTGATAAACATTGCCACATTGATTTGGGCCCATTTTGCTTCCACCTGACTTTGGAATCATAACAGTAGCTCCTCTTAAAACATCATGGTTCTATTTCATCCTGTGGGCTTCTTCTCCCTTTGAGGTGTTCCCACAAACAAAGTTACCCAACCTATGCTCACACATGACTTAGAAATAGCAATCATATTTATTCAAAATTCCAGAACCATACAGCACATATCAAGCTTCACAAAATTGTACAACCAGAGAGAGTATCCAACAGCCTGGGTATAGATGATAATGAGACAGGTAGGTATCAGGTGAGTCAATATTCTTGGAAAACCAAAAAAAACAAAGGAAGAAACCTGTTGGTATTTCAAGCAAGCTTGTGTTTAATGTGAGTGGGAATTCGTGGTGAGGGTTGATTGAAGCCACTCAGCACTTGCCCAGGACCAGGAGCAGGCTTGAGGAAGACCTTCACCAAAGGTTGGTCATCAGGTGTATAAGGCCGTCCATCCTTTCTGGCCTGGTATTCCTGCTTTACCCTGGCATTCACTGCCACCTTGTAACCCTCCTTGAATTGCTTGTTGAGTTTGGTCTGAGAGACTTTCCCTCTACCAGAGTTGCAGTACTTGCACCTACAGCAACCTGGTGGCATGCCAGCAATGAACCAGGCAGCATGAGGAAGGAATTCAGCTGGTGAACGGAACTTGTGGTGGTCACCTATGGGATGCCATCAAACCTTGGTGTGAGACAGAATATGAGAGAGCTACATACCATAAAGATAGGCATCAGTCCGATCAACATCATGATTGACTCCTTTCCTATGAGAGAAAAGCTTATAGCCCTTGGGGAATTTGGTCAAGATATAGTCAACTGAAATTGTCAGTAAAGCTTGGTGGCAAAAATCATTGGGTACATACTGTTTCTGCTTTTGGGTTTGAGTAGGAACATAATTGCCAAGTCCCTCCCAAGCTTCTTCCTCCACTCCTTTGAGAGGGGTGTATCATTAAATTGTTGCACATAATACCTCTTGTAGCCATCTGGGTGGTCATGAACTTCAGGGATCCTCTCTTCATCCACATGCTGTTGTTGACTATCAGAGCATGTAATTTGCAAGGAGGCTTCATTAAGGAGGTAGTGGTAGTGGGTCATTGTTATATTGGGGATTTGAGGGGTTGAGAGTGGTGGAGTCTAAGTTTCATGTGGCAGAAAGCCAAAACATTGTCCTTATATACTTGAGGATGACTCACAAAGGAGCTATCTGCACAGCCTCACACAGCCTGTCATGTGATCTATTGCTGACTCAGAAACCAAGATCTGACTTTGACCTCTGCGGGTTCGCGCTTAGTGTGTTTGATTTGATCACTCCTTATACACAGTCCTTGTGGCTTCGCTGTATGATTTACATAAACCCACTTGCACTGCTTATCCCTTGCAAGATTAGCCGAGAAAAGAGAATCACAACGAGAATGGGACATCTACCATATGTACGTGCTAGTCTATTCATAGGGTTCTGCACGCAAGTTCGGTGGAAATTGATAGAGGCATTGAAACTTGTGAGCGTCAGGCGGAAGACGAGCACAAACTTAATAACGTGCTCAAGCATATACAGGACATTCGGGAACAATACCGAGTGATGAGCCGTGCAAGACGATGTCCGAGGCGGGTCCTTTATTGTACAAGTAGGCCATCCATCTTCAAAACTCGTGGCCCACTGGTCCTCGAGCGTGTACTAGAAGCAGAACTGAGCGATGGTGGTGGAAAACCGTGTCCATGTCCGTTGCCATGTCCATTCCGCGGAGCGGGCTTGCGGGCCCCTCCTCTTATCGCTGCACCGCCGCTGACCAGGCTGGGGGACGCGTCAACTGAATGCGACTCTATCGTCCAGGCGGGTCACCCAGGTATTGGTCATGAGGAGGGTTAGGTAGTTGACGTTATAGGAGAGCCTGACAGCTGCTTGTGGGACCAGCTTTATAGAATCCACACAATGTGAGGACATGATGCTCAGATTCAAATGACAACAAACCGAAAATTCTTCAAAGCACACGAAACCAGATGTAAATAAGTACCGACGAGTGGTCAAACCCTACAGTATGGACGACGTCGCTGGAAACGCGCTAGTCCAATCACGCCCCTCACCACAGCCGGTTACTTCTTGAGCACACCAATGGTGGCCTCCGGTGCGTATCGAGGAATGACTTTAGGGTCATGGAGCATCAAGAACTCCTCGGTTGCATCGCGACCGGCGTACAATAGAATGGCCTTTTCGCCTCCAGGGTGATCAGGAAGGAAGTTGGTCACATCGAGAACTTTGCCTTCGACCTGTGAGATCAATATTAGTTCATACCCCAATGACAAATAAGATCGTATGCGGAGATCAGAGGATGATAAAGGAGCTCGACTTACGATAACCCAGCAGTCGTCCTTGGTGTTGTGTTTGGCGACCTCTTCGGAAGTATACTCCTTCAGCCCGTCCGACTTGCCCGCACCCTTCTCCGCCTTTGCTGGCGGCGGGGCAACCTTGGTGTCTTCGGGGTTGTGACCACCAGCTGAACCGGCTCCGGATACAGAGGGTGTACCAGCAGGGGCAGCGGGTCCTGTCGATATCGATGGTGGTGCTGATGATGACAAGTTGTCGCCCCACGAGAATTCTAGCTTGACCTTGTTTGCTGATGGGTCGATGGCGACGGTGGTTTGGATGTGACCACTGACAGAAGCAAGCCGAGAAGTCGCCTTATCGGCAGACGACTGGGTGCGTTGGAGCAGGTAGGCGGCAGCGGTATCACCAGCAACACGACCAAAGACGACGCATCCCCTATGGACAGAAGTGTGTCAGACTATCTCTGAGTAGAGGGAGGCAGGGCAAACACTCACAGTAATGATGAACCACCAAGGCGGTTTGCGCCATGTACACCGCCACCAAGTTCGCCACAGGCGAAGAGACCAGCAATTGGCTGGCCAGAAGTGGAGATAACGCGGGCCTCGGGGTCGATATGCAAGCCACCCATAGTATAGTGGAGCACGGGAGTCATGAGCGCGACATGGAAGAAGTCGTCCATTCTCCACTCGCCGCCATGGAAGAACTAGAGGGGTAAAGTCAGCAAAGTCTGGAGTGAAGGGTGAGGAACGAGACATACCTTCTTTCCAAAAGTATCGTCCTTCTCCCGGGCACCCTTGTTATATTTGTCAAATGTAGCCTTGAGAACAGAGGGATCGAGCTTCATCTCCTTGGCAAGAGCTTCGCCAGAATCGAATCGCTTCATAAGACCACGACCAACGTAGTGCTTGCAGTGCCACTCAATCTCCTTGGAGGCTTGGCCGTTGAGGATGAGTCGGACGGGGTACTTGCCATTCTCCCAGATGCTGAGGCGAGGGTCAACCCAAAAGTGGGGACAAGGTACATGCTGTACTTACCGTCCTGTTACATAATCGCGAGTTCCAAGTTCATCTGCGAACCGTTGACCTTCGTTATCAAGCAGGATACCACCGACACCACGGAGGGCCTCGGCAGCGAGGAACTTGACTTTGGCCTGCGAGAAGAAGCGCGTGAGACAGAAACCAATAACCAGGTGAAAGACGCTGCGTACGTCTGGCTCTTTAGGGTCGATGAGGCCTGTCGGGTGCACCTGCACCTTTTCCATATCGATTGCCTCAGCACCAGCCTCGATAGCCATCTTGTGACCATCACCCGTTGAGTGCTCGCCGTTGGTCGTAGGTAGCTCCCACAACTCAGGGCGATACTTCTTCAAGAGCGAGCTCTCGGTAAAGTCGGCGGCATACCCACCAGTAGCAAGGATGACGGGGCCATACGCCTCGTGCTCCTTGCCCTCGTAGGTGTACTTGATACCGATGACAGCATCGCCGTCCTTGATGAGTTTGGTGACATGGGCCTTCTTGAGGACCTGAACACGCTCGGACGTTGTGACAGCAAGATCCTCGATGCGCTCGAGCTGGGCGTAGGTGATGACCATACCAGGGAACTGAGCGCCACCGCGGTGTGTGCGCTCTTGCGAGTGACCGCCGAGACGGGAGACAAGGGAGAGATCGAGGTCAAATTTGTCCTGGAGCCAGTGGACGGCATCCGCGGAGCGACCGGTGAGGACCTTGATGAGGTCGTCGCGTGCGAGGTGTTTTGCGGATTTCTTCGTGTCTTCGAAGAAGATTTGGGCGTTATCTTGGATGCCTCTTGCGGCTTGGGTGCGGGTGCCGGCACCATTGATACCGCTAGGAATAAGACATCAGCACCGTAATTCTGAAGAATAAGAGTAGGAAGATGTATTGGTAGGTGAAGGACGAGGGCAAGGCAGTCATTGCTGCCCCACGCGCACGCGAGGCTGGCCTATCACACGAAGCCAATTTCACTCGTCGGCATCACCGGTAATAGCGGCGGACATCCTTAGCCTCTAGGGCAGATTGTAGGGACCGTAATGGAGATAATGCGGTTACCTAGTTGCCTTTGTCGAGTTGCCGCCCATAAACCTGTACATAACACTGCGTCAGCACCCACATCTGGTCGTGAGAGGGAGTATGGAGAGTGAGTACGCACCCTTGTTTATCGAGTAAGAGGATGGAAGCACCCCGTTCCAGGAGGGTGTGCGCGGCAGAGAGACCGGCGAGACCACCGCCAACGACGATCGCACGGTTGCTGCTCATCTTGAATTGTTTGTTTACTAGGTGGAGGTTGTTTACTGTGCTTGACGAGGAGACGACGGCGATGACGACGACGGCGATGATGAGGAGGGAGGGAACAAGAGGTGAGTGCGGGGGGAAGGTGACGAGGCCCTTTTAGAGAGTGCCTCGACCGGTCGGCTGACAGCCGAGGTCGTTGGTCGCGGTGGCGCAGCCCATGTGATTTCCTCCTTCTACCGTGCTTGTCCAGGAAAGCCCAAGTTCTCTTAGAAATGTCCAAATTATTGCAGCTTCAATTTCTTAGAGGAAAGTGTACATATTTACTAAAGAGATCCGTACAGGTGCTGCCTACATCCACTGCCATCCACTTCCAAAGCTGGTGATGAGTAAGTAAATTATCTCTAGTTCATCAGGACGAACCACTCCTGTATTAATTGTAACTCTTAGAAGGCCGCCTTGCATCCACAACCTGAGAGATGGGAATTATATATCAGGCGGACACAGGGAGGCGGCAAGCGATGCACTAGTTAACCAGATCCGCTTAACTTTTTTTATGGAACATGCTCCCGTCACACAGCCTTTTCCATGACCTGTCGAGTAGTAGACCCCTATAAATATGTGCCGATGAAGCCGCGGCCGACCTCGAGACTCGATAAATCTCCTGGGGGGTGTCGGCCTCGGTCTCCTCCGCATCCTCCCTCTCCACCTCCTCTTTCCGTGACTGCCCTGCAGCGTCCGAGCATCCCCAGTTATCCCTCCAAAAACCGCGATGCCCCTTGCGTCCCACTTCTGGCTTGTTCTCCTTTCGCTAGCTGGCCTAGCAGCTTCGGATCATTCTCAACTCAAATCACCGTTCAACCTCCATTCACACCCTGGACATCGGCGTCAGTCACACTCTGGAGGACACGGTCTCAATACAAATGCCTCGAAACGGATGCATCTTTCACGGCGGCAAGAATCGACGAGAACGTTCACACTTGTCGATCGTTATCAGGGGGAATCATTCTTCGAGTGAGTCCGTTTTCGCAGCTTTATAACAATAGATTCCATGGTTGGCGTTCGACACTGCCCCGAAGCCCTCTCTCCGCTGTTATCTCTGCGTGTGCTCACCTCCTCAAATTCTAGTAATTGGGATTTCTTCTCATACAACGACCCGACTCACGGGCTGGTTGAATATGTCGATGCTCCAACTGCTTACTCCGAAGGGTTAGCCTATGTTGGGCAGGACGGAGTGGCCGTTATGACCGTGGATACAAAGACCCACTTGTCCGTCGGTCAAAATCGCAAGTCGTGAGTCGGAAAAGCCCTAAAGAGGAAGAGGCAGTCGATTAAGCTTATTACTCCACCGAGCAGAGTTCGTATTACGTCCAAAAAGTCATATAACGGCGGTCTCTTCATTCTTGATGTGCAGTCAATGCCTCATGGGCCCGCAGTCTGGTGTGTAGCGCCTGCATGACGGCGGAAAAGACTTCCTGACCTCTTCACGAATTCAGGCCAGCCTTCTGGATGTGTGGCCCCAACTGGCCGTTCGGAGGTACCACCTAGATAACTTCCCTCTCCTCGTTTTCTCACCAGCCTCTTGCTAGGCGAGATCGATATAATAGAAGGAGTCCACGACCAAGCTTTCAACCAATACACCCTCCACACGGCTCCGGGCTGCACCCTTGATATGTCCAAATCACTGTCCTCTCTCGCGCCCTCGCTCCTCAGCGGAATGGACCCAAGCAGGATCTTCACCGGCTCGTTGCTCGCGACCGAATGCGACGCGACGGTCAACTATAATGCTGGATGTGGGATTCTGGATACTGATGGGCGGAGTTATGGTGCGGGTCTTAATGATCAGGGAGGTGGCGTGTTTGCCACCCTTTGGGATGGGGAAGGTATTCGTATTTGTGCGTTTATTTCCCTTCTAGAAGTGGCTATATTGTCCCTACATACTCACGCCCAGCATATTGGATACCGACACTGACCTTTCTTCAGGGTTCTTCCCTCACGACGCTGTACCTTCCGACATCCTAGCAGAGACACCCGATCCATCGACATGGCCAAGCCCTAAAGCCTTCTGGGCGAGCTCTTCCTGCCCAACCAGCGCCTTCTTCAATTCGCTCTCAATGATATTCGATATCACGCTGTGTGGCGATTGGGCAGGGGCGACGTACAACTCTGCTGGTTACTCCGGGAGTTGTGCAGAGAGGGTTACTGACCCTGCAAACTTTGAGAGTAGGTTTATGTCCTGTTTTGTTCAGTTTCGGAGGCTTACGGTTTCCATCGCAGCGGCAAATTGGCGTATTCGTTCCATCAAAGTTTACAATTGATATCCTACGATAGTCTATGGCCTTTTATTTCAATTCTACGGTGCTGGCTACACCTCTTAGCGTATATTCTTTCTGCGTTTTTGGGAGCGAGTACCCTTCCTTGAGCTGTACCCTTGGTCGATATAATGTATCGAGTCTTGATGGGTATTTAGTTTCGCCTTTCAGATCAAGTGGGTGTCAGTGCGAGCATCTCTGGAGCCCAGAGACCTATGTCTGGAACGGCAAACCACTTCTCAAGTTGTGATCGAGTGAGGATTGTGAACACGAATTACGATTTTATGTCTGCACTCAGTTTCTTAGCAACACTTCTTGAACGTTGCAGCTCTGGGCTGATACGAGTGATTGCGTAGACGGCGCGTTCCTTTGTTGTTCTTGCTTGCCCAGTCCCGCTCGTTGGAATCACCGTGGTTGATGTCGAGAGGACCAGCAACGATCATCCTCCAACGACGACGTATCTTTACACCACCAGAATCCCAAGCGCGCACCCTCGACCGACTATACCACCACCACCTTAAACCCCGACCAAGCCGTTCCCAGCACCCTTGTCGTCGTCTATAGCAGTACCCCAGATACCATTGCAGACGACGGCCACGTCCAGCAGCCCTCGGCCACTAGAGCTTATCCCGCCACCCAATCCATGCCTCCTCTCTCAGCATCCAAATCACCTCGCGATGCACCTTATGTATTGCCACGCCAGAAATGGGACCAGGTATCGTGCCTCAAATTCACCGCTATGAGGAACGGCGAGACTTGGTACCTCATCTCGCACACTTGGCACGAACAGTGGAAGGCAGCGTGCAATCCAGCTTCAAAGTCACAGGGGAGAGAAACGGATGAGCAGCTTGGCCCCGTAGACAACTCGGATATCGTCGATGCGATCGGTGAACTGATCCCAGGGCTCTCAGACGGCAACCGTGTGATCTCCGTATCACAACGCGTCATGGAGCTTTTCACAGAATGGTATACTCCTTTCTGCACTTCACCGCTCTATCATATTCACGCCCCACCGGTCGCAGGTATGGCCCTCCAAAGTATCCCATCCCACGCAGGGTCATCTCCGAAGGCGAGTATTCGACAAAGCGGATCGAAATCTATCCTTACGAAATTAAAACGTACCGTATGTCAAAAACAAATCCAAACCTTCCCTCGAGCGAACCGACCCATACTATCCGCGTCTCAAAGGCGGCTCCAGTCTCCGAACTCCTCGCACGCGTATCGGAGATATGGGGGAACATTACCCCTGCGCGATTTTGGCACACCCAGGTCAACTTCCTTGAACAGGATCCTGTTGATAGTATCTTCTATTCGTCCAGCCGTATCGAGAATGACTCGACGCAACCCTTTGCCACCACTGAAGAGGACAAGAAGAAGCGGTTAGATGAGGCTGAAATAGAAGATGGAGATGCAATCATTATGGAGACCAAGCATGGCGATGAATGGACCATCGACCTCCAGGCAACCACCCTTGGACAGCGCATCTATCGACCGAAAGCACGAGTTCCTCTGTTCACTGAAGAGCAGATGGCCAAATATCGTAGTCATCGTGCTATCAATCTACCAAAAGCGCAAGAACTGAAGGTTGCAGCATTCACCGAAAAACAGGTGGCCAAGTATCGATATCATCGCGCTGATGTGGAGAGTGCACAGTATAAAGTATATCCTCCGCAGGACGGCGATACCATAATCCAAGCCAGTGACAATGTTCTCTTTGGCGTCCATGGTCTCCTCCTGAAGCTCGCATCCCCTATTATGATTGATATGCTGGCTATTGGCGAAAAGGGCGCTAGTCAAAACCCAGGTGAGTCCCGCTCGTGGCTTTTTGGCTGGACGGAGAGCTGAGGCATAAATCAGCCACCATAACAGAAAACTCCAAGACATTTCTGGATCTCCTATCATTCATCTACCCAGATAAGAGGCCTACCGTCTTCTCAAACCTCGACTCGGCAATACAAGCCCTCGATGCTGCTGCTAAATACGCTATGATTGGGGTGACGGGGGCGATAAGCACTCAAATCACCTCGAGGATGGGAACGGCTAGAGACGAGCTGCTGTATCAAGACCCACTGCGAGTATACATCAAAGCGAGGCGATTGGACCTGAGCGAGCTAGCGGATGCAGCGGCCAAGGCAATACTAAGTATCAATATCAATCAAGTACAGGATGACACTCCCGAGTTGGCAGACATGCCGGCGTCATGGCTTTGGACTCTCATCAAACTGCGTGCCGCCCAAAGTCAATGGTGGGCGGAGAAGTGCAACGACCTAATCCAAGTTGCAGAGATGCGCGGTGATTACACTCATTCACGATCTCCCCACCCCTATTTTGGTCACGTTCCTTGCGGTTGCCGCCAAGTCATGGGAACCAGAAGCGTGCCCAATGGACTTCAACAGAAGATCGTAACATACCCTTGTGTGAGGGCGGTACGCAAGATAGATTTTGCAAAAGAGCTTGCATGTGTGCGGTGTGGGGCCGCTGCTGCTGCACACTTCAAAAAAATATGCGACGAGCATGAGAGGATTCACGGAAGGTGGTGACGGTGGTTGAATTCCTTGCACATTCTCTTTCCTACTTCTATGTCAGATGCTTTTGGGGTACAGAACTAGTTATTGTGACATTGACCTATAGCTTCAACCCATGTTTGTGTCTCAACGAGTACCACACCTTGTCGCGTTTGCTCTGGTTGGTCGCGATTGAATTATCTATCCGTTTTGGTTTTTGAAGTCTTCATTATTGGAGAATTGTCACTGCCCTTTCAGTCAAATATACCTACTAAACAAGGTTTCATGTCCAAAGCATGCGATGGACCTATGTCGTGTAGTCTTGGTATGAACTGGACGGTACACTTAAAGACAATAAGGTAACAATATGCGAGAAAGCGCATTGACTTTCGCGCCTCATTTGATTTCCGTTCTATTCCCACCTCGATATTCCCTCTTGGTGAGTTCTGGAGATCACTCCTTGCTTCAGTTCGCTCCGGAATCACTTATATAGTCCTCACATAATCCAGAGACTCGAATTCTGGGACTTCCCCGATGCTGGTGAACACATGCGCGCACGTGAACTTCCCGGTTCGGATGAGCTGGCAAGAATTTGACTGTTCCGGTTTCAAGGTCAATATAATGTTGACAATGTGGCTGACCCGCAACGAGCTTTGAACTAGGCCGACTGAAATCGTTCGGTTTTGGAAGTCGTGCCTGCAGCAACAGCAGACGCCAGCGACCTTGCTCATATTCGTATATTCGTGTATTATGCTTAAAACAAGTCATGTGAGCTCGTGTATTATTCTCTGAGTAAGGTAATTTCTCATGTCAGGTGTCGTGAAATCCAAGTGCCACGTTCCGTGCGTTCAAGTGACGCACAGGCGTTGGACCTGAACCACGTCGTAGCAGGATGACCGATGGCCTCCGGTGAGCAACCTCCGCCTTGTCGTGCAAAATGTCCCTGAGAACTATGTCTCATACAGACTGCGGGAGTCGTGGGCGAGCGCGCTGAATGAAGCGCAGGCTCAGCTCCGATCCCTTCTCGTCTCTTCCTCATCCAGCACCTGGCGCCGTGTCCCACCGCCTCCAAAGGACCCAGCAGTATCTCCTCCATCACCAAAGGGCAAAGGACGAGCTCCGCCGCTTCCTGACGAGGCCGACGTGAACATCCACAAGCGGTCTTCAAAATCTGGAGACATTTTTCGCCTCGTTGTCGACATTCCAGCAGATGACGATGTATGCTCAATGGAAACGTGGAAGGCTGTCCTCGCCACGCCAGAGGCGCGTAAAGAGTGGGATCCAGCTGTAGAGAATGCTCACCACATTGAAACTTTTGACTCGAATACGCGCATATCAAAGACGTACTACACCCTTGGGTGGCCTGCAAAGTGAGTACAGAACCATCAATACCCCCGTGAATGTCCGGCTGAGAGGGCGCCAGTCCCAGGGATTCAATAACAATTTCACGAACATATACGGACCCCACCACCCTAATCGATGTATCGACCTCCCTTCCACGATCACCTGACGAACCTGGTTATTTACGCTCGACGCCACCCTATGTTCGTTCCCACGTTCACCGTAGGTCACTGACTTCCCCGTTTGCTACATGACTCACAATGCGCTCCAGTCACAGCCTGGTGCATTCAAATATTATCAGGACCGATACCGGATGCTAAGAAGGTCCGAATCACTTGCTTCTGGCAGCACGACCTGAAGGCTGTCTGGGGCATCGGGACCGCGTCGCGCCCTCAGCACCTCACAGCGCTCATAATCGGTCTTGTCAAAGTCGTTCGCAAGCGGGGCAATCGGATCCCTTTGCTGCACAACTTTGGCCTCGGCGTCAGCATGGACAACCTAACATTTGACACCAACCGCGAAGCATTGACAGCAGAATACTCGATCCATTATGACTCAGAGGACGACGACCTACAGAGGAAAGCGAGGAAGGGTATGGAAGAGCTGCAAGCGATGAAGGAACGACGACGCCTTGAACGTGCCATTGAATGCATGCTTCCCTCAAGTGTCGGCTGGGACGTCCAACTGACGACACGAGGTTCCTCTTCTGAAGTCACTTCGCTTCCGTGGACCGTTGAGGTTGTCCGGATGACAAGCGAAGCGGATCGCGAATACCTCTTGCTCCGTGCACGACACGCGGCTCTGCCCTCCAAACACGCCCTCCTCAAAGTAACCCTCAGCGTCGAAGTCGTAGGTGGGACAAAAGGACTGCGATTGAATGGTTCCCCACACCCCATCGAGCAGACCGAATCCCGTGACCCAAGCTCATTCCGTGTTCCTCAGCCACTCCTCCAGGATGCCACAAGCGTCACCGGGCTCAGCTTCCAGACTTCTTCCACTGCTGAGAATAGCCAGAGTGACACCACGTCGAATCGCATGTCCCTTCGGCTGACTGGCCTGCGAACTCAGAACGGCGATAAGTCGATTTCGACGCTTGTACGGCGAAATTATGTCTACTTTGCGTCTTTATTGCAGGAGCCAGAGGCAAAGTGAGTTGTTGCACAATCGTCAGTAAACTTTGACCGACTGGTTTGAAATTAGGTGGAAGCCTCTGGCCGAGGCTCGAGGTGTGACGGTTAATCAGCTTGACTCTATCGATCCGACACTTGTGGTCTACCGTGCTGAGGCCGTATTTGTGGGAGTCGGGTTGTGGGATCTCTTGAGCGTCGTCTCCACACCGGGCGCCGCGGTTTACTGGGACAAGAGTTTCGACGATGCCATCCTGCTTGAGGATGTCACTGAGCTGACCGATTTGTGGCATCTGAAAACCAAGGCTGCTTGGCCGGTACAGTATGTCTACGCTCCTTGAGCTCTACCTCGTACTGACAGTATTCCAGAGCACGTGAATCGGTCTTATTACGGACATCCTACAAGTCTCCCAACTCTGTGCACCTCTTCTCGTTCTCTACCGACGATGCCAACCTCTTTCCCCAGATTCCACCATCTGACCCTAACTTCATCCGCACACAAGTCGACTTACGCGGTTGGGCCATAGAAGCTCTCTCGCCAAACACCACACAAATCACTCTCATTGAGCAGTCAGATCCGAAAGGCTGGTCGAACAAGTCGTCCATTCCTCAGCAAATGATTGCCACCTTGGCCGGAGTGGGGGATTTCTGCATCAAGACTGGTGGGCCGCCTATAGTTAGTCGTCTTGGCGGAGGAAGGGCACACGTTAAGCGGTATGACCACGAGAAGGGCGTCTTTCGGCTTGAGTACGAGGGAGATAGCGGAAGGCGAGCAAACAACACCAACTCGATCAATGCCACCCCGTCCAGCTCGCAGACTGACTTATCGGATACGACAATTCAAATGCCCACTATGTTTAATGCATCCTCCCGACCATTTGTCGAATGCGAATTGCGATGTGATCTGGATACCTGGGCGCCTTCTCTCGAAGTCCTCATCGACCCGCCAGCACAATCTGTTTCGTGTCTACGACGGCATCGATTGGCAGAGGGTGGCGGGGGACTATGGCTCACGATCGAACACGACGCAGATTTTGTAGCCGATGAACAGCTCAAAGTTATGGTCCGCCGAGGGACTGGCACGAAGGGTACAGTGCTCGTCAATGGCGCGAAGGTCAAAGTCGAGGTGCAAGACCTGCCAGAGGCCGATGTCAAGTCTCTCGTGAAGCGCAAGCGTGTGCGACCTACGCGGATACCTTTAGACCAGCCGCCTGTGCTCAGCGTTATCAAAAGACGCAAGGCCGAATGGGCTGACGAGGCAGACGAAGCGGGAGGGGGCTCGGAGTTGGGCGGCTCAAATAATTTGGCCATTGCATTGTCTCCCGGTGCACCTTCCTCTATGCGGGGATTCGGAACTAGTCCTTTAACTAAGTTCTTCACCACCGCCATTTCACAAGCTACCAGTTCGACCTCTGCTGCTGCAAATGCTGCCGTTGCCGCAGTTGGCAAACCCGTCTTCGTGCAGATGACGGAACAATCTGTACCCCCCTCGTCTAAAGTGCCTATCCAGCATGCGCTCGATGCGCTCGCATACTTGCGAATGTACTACAATCGACCCTCCAAAGATGGCTGGACACTCGTCAACGAGACTGGTGGGTTTGCCGTGCACAAGAAGCTCGAGACGGAGGTATCGACATCTATTCCTGTCCATCGAGGGGAGAAAGTCATCGAGGGATTTGCCGCGGAAGATGTTGCTAGTGTCCTCGCGAGCTACGAGTGCAGGCGTGCCTGGGACGACAAGTTTGATTCGGCTGTGATCCTGGAAGATTATGGGGCTGGGTGTCAGTCAGGATTTACAGTCCTCAAAGGAGGGTTCCCTTTCCGGGATCGAGGGTTTTACACGGCGTCAGTCATTGCGCGAGTCGCGCCTGATGTAGCACCGAAACGAAACAGTCGAGCTACTGGAGGAGCTGCGACGGTCATTTATTGTGCGACTGCTTCGTATCACCCTGATTCCGTGTCTGGGTTCTCTGCGAGCAAGTACAACCCGTATACACTACCGATCGGGAGGATCCACCTTCAAGGGTGGGTACTAGAGACTCTTGACCCCTACACCGCGGAAAACTACACCATACCATCGACCAGATGCACGCTCCTCGTCGCCGTTGATTTTGCGGGTGCTGTTCCTGTCGCATATAATGCAATGCTCAATGCGGCGTTACCACGAGCTGTCCTCAGTGTGGAGAACTATATCAAGGCCAATGCGCTAATACCCACCTTGCGAGTGCCGACGCCTCTAATTACAGTTGAGCCGGAGGAGGGACCTCAGGAGGGATGGACATACGAGAGACGAGATCTAGAGAGACTCTTGGTCGGGTCGAGGTATGCGGTTCAAAGCCAACGTTTCCGTGCGACGGTGTTAGTAGAAATCCCGTCAATTGAAGGTCCCCCCCGAGAGGACAGAACTCCAACACCGAGTCGGCTTTTACCAGGCAGCTTGATTGGTTCCTTGGGCTCCTCAAGTCCACCCGAATATTCCGCCACCGTCGACCCACCGTACTCTGGGCCCCGGTACACATCGTCCACCGTCGGTCCCACTGCTATCGAAGGAGGGACAATGTCTCGCCTGACACACGCACATGGTGGAAGGACAGTGTCCTTGCGCACGCCTCTGCGAGCTAACTCGACTTCACCTCAACGACGCACGACCAGCTTGAGTGGCAACGAACACCAGCTCGAGAGAGACTTCCTCATAGCAGAGATCATTGTCAGCTCGGAGTTGTACCCATCAGGGTTCGAAATTCAAACATCATCGGTCCTGCGATCAAACGAGGAACCGACAATCCCTCTCGTTGTGATTCCTAGAGCGGACTCACCAGTCTTACCCATTATCACGACCGTTTTTACGCTCCCTCCTTCTCCATTACGGCCTTCGGACAAGGCAGGAACGAGGTATTTGGTGCGGTTGACCTTACCAACTGCAAGATACGAGGTACCCACCATCGAGGACCCGTTGACAGGAGAAGTGAGGGCCGCACCGCCAAAACCCCAATGGTTGAAGGACCTAAGTGACAAAGGAGCGGTGGTCGATGTTTTAATCAAACCCGTGGTCGCCGGCGAGAATGCTGCATACAGGAAGAAAGGGAACGTTGGGCAAGGTGCAACCGAGCCTGAGGTCCCCAAAACCAAACCCACGAAAGTGCTCGTCGAGGGTGTCCCTGTGGAGGTGGTTGGCGAGAAGAGAGCAGTCGTAATGCTAGGAAAGGCACTCAACGACGAACCTGTTTCAAAAATCCCTTGGCTAGCCCGGTACGTCAGATTTTTTTGGTGGCCCCGCATGACTCTGATCTCTTGTTGTATAGGTCTGATGCCGTCTTGTTTCCTCGAGCACTAGCGGATCCAATAGGTGTCGCCACGCCATTCCTCAACGACCCTCCACCCAAGGAAGAGTCACCGCCTGAACAAACCGCATCAACCGAAACAGCTAAGGCAGTAGCTGATGCTTCTGACAAGGTCCGTGCTTCAACCAATGCCCGATCTCCTCTAATACAGTAGTGCAGGTATCCGTCAACGCAAAGGACACGCCTATGTCTGAACAGACTAAACAAGCAACCAGACTCATGGGTTTATTCAGCGCATACTCCTCCAGTGTGACATGGATCTCCGGGAACCTTGGAAAGAAGACAGGTGCTCCGACGGTGACGGATACATCGCATCCCGATGCACCTACGCACGCTCCGGGTTCGTCGACCAACGAAGGAGTACCCAAGGGTGGAGGAGTGTCAGCCCTCCCTCAATTGACCTCAAATGCCTTGTATGTGGCGCAAAGAGTCACGATCCCCCTCTCTAGTGCGATTGTTATCGCCCTCATTTCGTTTCTCCTCGGTTCACTCCTTCGTTCGTTACTCTCCCCCGCTGACTTCGTCTACGTTGCGAGAGACGTACAAGATATGCACGAATTCGGGGATGAACATGGCGGGTGGCGCGAGTTACGAAGGCTGATGGAGCTACGATATATCTTCGGTGGTTGGGATTTCGTGGTGGCTGTCGTTCGGAGACACTGACGGCTGCGTTTCGTGTTCAGTCTCTGTTATCGTGCTCATTGGACTCTCATGTTTCTTCCTGTGGACATGAATTGTTGTTCTACTATCCGAGCATGGAGAGTGTGCTACGCTATCCATACATGTGACTATATAATGGCCTATTTCTCTGACAATCAAGCCGGGGGCGAGTCTAAGTCGCAGAATGGTGGGATCTGAGACCATTCGATCCACAGTGGTTCGGGTTGTACGTGGGACAATCCCATGGTAGAATGAAGCCGGCATGAAGGATGGCCACTGAAGCCTCACGCCTGCTCTGGACTCTGCCGAAATAAAGACATTTTTCACCCGGAGACAAGCTGCAGAACGCACACATACCCAAGAATGGTATATTGATGAACTGGCTCACCCTGACAAGGTCGGGTGAGATCTGAGTGAATACATGCGAGATGGGTTTGGTGGAGACCACCGCGAGTTGCCGCGGCTTGGCTATTGATTGGGTCTAGGAATGCATCCTCTGCAAATCGTAAGTATCCTCGAGCCGGATACGCCCAGGGTATCTAGGATGCGGTTTCGTTTCCTCAAGAAAAGCCGAAACACATATCAGCTTGACTATTATTTGGGTCGGATTAGGCCCCCAATCGAGATTTCCCTCTCCCTTACGAGCTTCTCCCGTATCGCCACATCCATCGCGGCCTCCTCCCTCGTTCTAATCTTGAACTGTTGGTATCGTAGCCTTGGCTTCGGAGGCTCCCACAAGCCGCGCACGGGACCGTCATATTCGGTATGAGCCTGCATCATGGCCACAGGGACGGCCGTCATCCCCTTGAAGTCCTGGGGTGCGTATGTCCAACTCGAATGGTGTGTTGGGATGGGGGTATTGTCTGGAGCAGGTGTCTGGCCCCAGGCATACCGGAAACGGAGCCAGTTGCGGAATGTAGTGGCGTCCAGCTCGTGATCGGCGGCTTCGGTCCATCTATTGAGGACATGTTCCGGGATGCCTTCTTCTACGAGTAGTTGACGCGCACCGCGCAAGAATTCCTGTAATATAGCGAGAAGTTTATGTGATGGTGAAGTACCAGGGAGATGTAACGGAATACCTTAATATTCTGACGCATCAGAGTACCAACCATACTAAGCTTCTGTCGTTCATCGGGATCAGAGCCTGGAGGACATCAGTTCATCTTGAATCTACTAGTTTGGCTAACTGACTTGTGGCCCATGGTCCTAAGGGAGTATAGCAGCCACCTGCTCCACAAGTCTGGGGATCAAACATAGGGTGACCCCAGAGTCCGGCATCAAGCTGCTCAGGCGAGTTCTTCCCACACCCAGTACGATTTACCTGGGCCTGTCGTGCCTCTGTGATACTCTGGGTTGAGTGCTGGGGATTGAGCAGAAGTGCAGCAAACGGACCGTGAAAGTATCGCTGCATCCATGAGCCGTTAGGATAGGCTTCGCACATAACCTCTTGAAATGTCTCCATGTCTTCTTTGACGAGATGCATATCACCGTCCACAAAGAGAGCAACCCCGCCAGGTCGAAGGCACCTGGCAACCTCCTCGATAGTCTTTGAGTAGTCCCTCAACTGCGAGATCGAACAGAAGAGCCGGATAGGTCAGTGTTGTACCAGGTGTTACCCTCACGGACTCACCCCAGAGCCAACTGAGCGCATGTGAACGACATCGAATTGCCCATAGAAGTGAGAAAGACCTTGATTGATGTCGTCCAGTTCAAATGCACAATTTGGAGGTGGGTCGCCTATGGCACTTGGAGCGAGATCGACGGCCACTACTCGAGCATGGGGAAACTCCAGAGCCATTGCTATCGCCCTATGAGACCAGACTAGGGTCAACATTGGAAATAACAAATTCCGTCTGTGCGTACCAGCTTCCGGTGCCGAAACCTCCAAGAAAGCGTAAGGGGTTGATCATTAAACGGGGTGATGAACCTACCAAGATCCAGTATTGCTCTTTGTACACCAGGGGCGGGAGCTAACGCCGCTCGCACCTGTTGCTTCGCTGCATATAAGCCACCCACCCCCAACAGCTGCGTTAAGTGCTGCTTATCACTGGAGGCGTAATGAGGAGAAGTCCAGGTGGGTGGATGAAAGGTTTACTGGCTCACAGACGCGCGTATTCAGCTGGATCTAAAGAGAAGGGTTTGTCTGTGAGCACGTTCACGGCGTGCCACTGGGCACAACTCACCAGATGGAAGAATGTAAGTGCTATTCTGGGCATTGAACCGACGGCCGTTGACCTCGCGGACATATTGTCCGATATCCCTGGTGGAGTCGTAGGACCAGACTGAGTCGGCGGTGCCAGTCTGCGTGTCGCAGGACATGTCAATACTATCTCCAATGGTAGATGCAGACTCTAGGTTGAGCGGTGCTTGGTCTACTTTGGGCTGATAGTAGGGTCTCTGGGCCTGTTGCTGCCCTGAAGCAGACGGGAACCCACTTGCATAGCTCGAGGGCAGCATGAGGATTTAAAAGGGAAGGCAGTGGTATACGGTTATTGGATTGTCGTGATAGCCGGAGGAGCTGCCGAGAGTCAATGCAAGTGTTGGCGCGACAGCGAGGTGCAGGACGGAATGATAGGCTTCTAAGCCCGTTATTGACTTGTCTGATAGATGCGATCAATAATAAGGCCGGTGGGTACCTGGCTGCCAGGCTGCCAGTCAGTCGTACCTCCCATCATCACGCATCACGCCACCCACTTGCATGCCGTTGTTGGAAACACTTACAGAGTAGCGAATAATCCCTGGGTCGATTAGGCTAAGAGGAGGTCCAAGTAACCCTGGGGTTCGGTGTGTAGCTCGTCAAGTCGAAGTGTGCGAGAACTCCGCGTCCGTCTGACAAGACTGAAGCCTCGACCTAACCGCCGGTGGGGATGCCAGGGACCCCTCCAGACCCCTATTTACCTTGAAAGATGTATGGGAGAGTCCAAACTGGCAGATAGATGTTTGTGGTCTGACAGGACTACAACCGTTTCTCCGGCTGCATACTCGGGAGACTGTAGCGTACGATAACCTGGTTCTGTCTTCTTTCGAGGAGTGAGTCACACCATGTACACTCACGCTCGTGGACACGAACTGGGAAACTCTGACCGAGAAGTCTCAGCAGAGACCCCAAAGTGCCACGTTTGCAAACTTCAGTCTTCACACTCTGTGCATCACTGGTAGTTCTGTTCTTCCCAGAACGGTTTCCGTTGAATGCCCTCGCGGTCTGTGTCAAACACCCGAGGCCTGGACCGCACATCCATCAATAACAATAATGAGACGGGGGAAGTTCCTAGGACGGTCATTAGACCTCTAGGGTTAATTTTAGTGATCGCCTTCCAAAGAAAGCGATGCTTCCGGCGCCGACGAGACGAAGATTAGCTTGTGTATAGTTGTGAAGGTAAGAACTTGGAAGCGGGCACCGTCTCGATTGAATTCCTCTGAATTTATTTTAGGAGATATTCCAGATTCCAGGAAGGGCAAAGGTTCTCGAGTAAATGCAGCTGCAATCGTAGCTGCCAGCTACACATTGGGTTATACAGGAGCTATCCCGATGAGTATCAGCACTCTATTAGGTGTTGGCCACTTTGTCCTTGCGACCATTGACGGTCCCACGAGCCATTATTTGGAAATCCCTTTCATTGCATCTATGTAACCCCCCCATTTTCGAGGGTGTATGTCATTGATAAGCGAGGGAGAACTGGTATACGAGAATCAGTGCCTCGATCCATTTCGATCGTCTCGCTTGAGACGCAAAATGGGAGGAACTGCTACAGAACGAAAGGTTCCAGTCATTACAGACCGATTATGGCTACACAATTAACAGATCCAGAGCGGAGGGAGACGCGTGGAGGAAGAGATAATGAAGGGAAGAGGGGGGAATAAGTACGCGAGGGGATGTGCCTTGGGTGCACGCGATAAAATCGGGGAATAGTTCGCGCCTTCGTGATTGGACGGGCGCGTTAAGAGGGGTAGCATAATAAAATATCAATACATAGTTCCGTGAGAGTGAGAAAGGTGATCCAGGTATCCATGATTGCTTGTGGTCGTTACATCGGTAAGAAAGCTGCTCAAGGCGCAGCAGTGGGTAGGGCTGACGGAACGAGATATGTTCAGATTGTTGGGATGGAGTTGCGACATCTCCATGGGTGCAAGGCTTGACTATCTTTCATCGCCTCGGCCGCAGAGATCGAACCCTTGTTGAAACCCATGTCGTGGTCACTATCGGGAGTGACCAAGAACAGCTCCGGAATATTGCGTTCGATCGGCTGTAGGTCTATGGTGAATGTGGCAGTGGCGGGACTGTCCAGAGACATATGTGCGCATATGCTGGAATCTATGAGAGTAGGGTTGAGAGGAACACGCCAGGGTGTCCAAGAGTAGAGCCCGTTAACAAGTCGGCTGAGTAAGCGGGGATGCCGGATGGACGGCCTCCCTGAACGGGCGGTAATGAGCGGATCGGTGTTGAGGTCGCACCCAGCGTAGACCAACATCTCGCCAGTCATCTCTAAGTACGCTTGCATATCTTCTCTGACATTTTGGACCGCCTCGATCCAAAGGCTGCTCGCTTGAACTGCCTCCTCTTTGTTGGTGAACACAAAAGTCTCGTCTTCCAACGCACATTGCCAAAAGGGAAATGAGGAAGGGAAGCGAGGGCCCGACATATGAAAGGGCGCTGGGACGTTAGCGTGCCCGTCGTCCACAGATACTGGGAGGCTATCGAGCAGCTCCTTGAACTCGCCGAGGGTGATCAGGGGTGCGTCGGAACGATAATCGGTGAGGCATATGCGAGAATTTGGTGGGTGTGTCACAGAGTGGAATTGCGCATATGGTGGGTTACGGCGAGCGAGTTGAACCAAATCAGCAGGCTCCACGACAGCGCCACTGGAAACGTCCCCTAGATGTAATAAATTAGCTCATGATTCGGGTAACTAAAGATCGATAGCTTACAGACGAACTGGGAGGCGATCGTTGGAAAATCCATGCGGTATGGGCCCTGACAAACGCCATCAATTATTGAACGAAAACACAGATCCATTTCAACCTACCTCAGGGGTATGCGATAGGTCCAAAAACTGACAAAACAGCTATCAGCGACGATACCACAATGAATAGATGAAACCTTACCTTCTCCAAGGTGGACTGATCTCCACCAATGGGGAGAGCACGGCTCTGTGGAGTACCGCATTTTCCTGCATTAGGACTCGAAAGTTCAACACATCCCCAACCCTCCCCATCGTCGTCCTCAACGCTTTCCTCCGAAGTTTCTGATGCGCCATCAACATCTGGGTACCCGGTTTCATGAACAAACACAAGTTCCATAGCATGTTCGTGCTGTGATTGGTATATGGGAAAACGAGGTGGCGTCGTGTAAAGTCTGCGTCTAGACATGACATCGAGAAGATTGGGTCGTTCTGGGCCCGTACTCTCCGGAGGAGGCTGCACGTGGCGTGTCAAAATGTGGGACTCGGGGAAAATTGCGCCCTCCGTACGACGCTTCTTGCTCGGTGAGCCTGCTTCCAACGCCCCATCGTGGGGTCGTTTCCGGGAAGGGGTGATTGAAGAAATGGTGGTAGTGGTAGGTGGAGAAGGTGGGGGACTAGGAGAGCGTTCTGGAGATACCGAATCCCGCGCACTTGAGCCGGAGGTAGACTCCGGACTGGATGCGGGCGAGTCGGAGACGGCCAAACAATCCATCTCAGCCTCCACTGAGAACAACTGAGTGAGAAAACCATTGCGCCACTCAAAATGCATAGGAAATTACCAGAGATGACCGTGCAAGACGCGAGCTGCAGCTTCGTGGCGGAGGTCAGGGTTGCATCTGTTGAGTATATGGCTATATGAACACGATAAGCGAGGGCATTTCGCCGCTTAAGGCGACGGCTTCATACCTCCCGGGTGGGTCTGTGCCTGGGCGTCCTCCGGATTTTTGGTGTCGCCGGCAAGGTCTATGCGGAGTGTTAATAATCAATGATCGAGGCATGTACACTGTGAGGTATATGAGATGTACCACAAGGATTCCGGTAATCTTCCGAGCCGTTGCTGCTCTGCGGGGCCGGTGGCAAAGGATGACCTGAATTGAATCCTGTGAAGAGGATGGCGTGGTCAGCGACGTCTTAATGAGACACTCGGGAACAGGATAGAATGCCCTTCTATCTGACTCACCGTCTGGGGATTGATCAAGTCGGTAACAGACGCGGGGTGGAGCCGGGCGGGAGGGAGATAATAAAGTTGGATGAGCAGAGTCGCGTTCGAAAGACGTGTGGAATGGTCCTGCATCGAGTACTGTCGCGCTTTGTGAAATTTTCTCGCTCGGTGCGCGTTTTCCTGGACAATGATCAGCCGGAGGCAGGTGTCATCGAAGAAATTACTTTTCGCACGGAAAACACAGCCCTGTATGTGTTGTAAGATAAAGAGACGTGTTCAGTACTCAGATCTAATCGAGGGCAGGACTAGACATCCGGGTCACGAAAGGACGCCGAGCATCCAGGTGGGGAGACGAGACCGGGGACTTACGTGACCAGAATTCACAGCAGTATGCAGTTCTATCACGTCCTTTTCGATGTTGAGAGATCCGGAAGCCATGGCAGCAGACGAATTGAGGTCGGGAAGCGAGCAAGCGCCGAACAAACACCCTGTCAGTTTGGTGGCTACTACGGCAGTAGACCGATGGCTTTAAAAGATGATGACAGAGGGATTAGTATCTCTCTGTGAGGTCAATGACCGTGCCGAAGGATGCCTGAAGATGGTGTCCCCCATTCCACGTTTGAACACCAAACACTCGTTCCATCGTCATCCACACACAAGAAAAGGGTTGAATTGTTCCTCCCGAACGATTATGATGCAAGACGTGCTACTTTCTGGTGAATCGAACGGTCAGGCTGAGAACCCACCCGTCGAGTGACATTCGCGAGCACCTTGCACCATCATCGTCGTTTAAATAAGAACAAGTCCAAACGGTCTCAATGGACTCTGCCCGGACCGGAATCAAATAAAACAAAGGATACCCTCAATCTCGGGCTGGGTGACAATAGGCCAACGACACTGACCAGAGAAAAGGGAATAGCAATCGTGCTCAATCGATCCGCCAGACGATCAGGAATACCCCGAATGAAACCCCTACCAGTATCCTGAGTGCGTCTCCGCGCGAAAATATAGGGACGGAACGCTCCCATACACTACGAAATCGATGTCCTCATCACACAAAGAATCAAGGCCATATCTCACCACGCGTTGGCGACCTGTTCGGGTGAGCTGGTTTGGTGCGGGTCCAACGTGTGCTGCTGGGCTACCATTTCCGTACAAGGCCAATAGCCTACGATCACTCTGAGTGAGACCACACGGAAACTAAAGAAATTACATAGCTATCGCCTAGCTAGTCCAGCCACCAACGAGTCCAACCCCCCATTCCTATTGCCCCCTGGCCACCTCCTTTGCAGACGAAACGATTATTTTCATAGTCGGAAGCTGGCCATCCGTGACCACTCCGTCCTTAGGCTGCTCTCCAAGCATTTTCGGGCAGTCGCTCATATTATGACTTAGTGAGGTATCCTGCCTCAATCAATGCCCCCGTCGTTGCTCCTTATGTGAACGGCAGACGGCCAATTCAACTCCCCGACAGGAACTGAACTCATCTTCGAAGAGTTCTGTCACTATCCCAACCTTCGCATCTACGTTGATTTATGCTGTTTGAAAATGCGTTGCTGGTATGGACGACGCGATCCATCTGGGTCCAGACATCACCGTCAACAACGTGATGCGATACCAACTTCGACCAGCTAAAGCAGGTGCTGGTTTCTTTGGAAGCCTGCACGCCCCTAGAATCCTGCGCATTTCCAGCGTTAGCGGAGTCAAGCCCCCACTCCTTTGCGTCTGCCCCTGACTCTAAATACCTGAAGTATAATATAAGCGACATATTGGGCCCTACGAACTAGTTTCTCAACGGCTCCCCAGCATCACCATTACTTGCACTCTCTGCTGCTTGGAGTTGGTGAACCGCCCACATCCGCGCTGCGTGCTTCACTCACTACTCTTGCTCTCAGTGGTCCCAAGCCCCACTGCCCTTCGATACGCGTTCGCCGATACCTCGATTGTGAGGATCCTGGCAGGCCTTTGGGAAAACGTTGCCGTTATTCGTGGAATTTGCCACCCTCCTTTCTATCCTCCTCGCCTTTCGGCTCGGCTGAGTCCCCCGCTAAGCAAAGTGACATTTGATGTCAACCCTCGAACCAGGGCTGCCGCATGGCCAACTGTTTGGCAGAGAGCTTATGTGAATATCGCCCTGCACTTCTAACTCATACTCTGGTATTATTCAGCGCTGTGCAGTATGTAACTATGTTCGTGAGCCACAAATACAAGATAGTTTTGAGGCCAAAATCTGAAAGATATGGAAACCGATGGAGCTGAGAAATATTCTTCATTAAGGTGTCCGCCTGGGAAGCAAGAAAACACTGTTACTCTTCATGATCTGATTCAAAACTCGAGCTGCTTTAGGTCCGGACGTCTTTAAGACCTCCAACGCCTCTCGATAGGACCATTTTTGACGGTAAATCTGGACGTATGTCCTGGGGTCATGTTCGCATCCTCATTATTATTAAGATGCGTTGTCCATCGCAAATTGACGATGAGTTGCAGCTTTTTGTGCGTTCCATGGGCCGTCGAACGGCACAAAAAGGGAAGCGACCAGAGGATTTGCCTCCAGACCAGTTAGGGTGCCTAGTAGTGAAGGACGCTGAAACCGCAGTACAGGTCAATAAGGTATTCAAAATGAGCATAAAGATTCGTATCAATGCCACAGATTAATTCATATCACTCGCTAATTCAAAGTCTACTAATTAACAGTCCCGGCGCTGGGAAAACGAGGCTTGCTCTGGAGGTCCTGGTTCTTTTGCCATCTAGTCCGATTCGGTGCAGACATTTCCAGTCCTCAGTCAAGTGGCGGGTCGTGTCTCTCGGATGTCGCAAGTATGGCAGAATTCTACATCCACTTGAGCTCTCAAACTCCAGGTTATGAAATAAGAACTCAGATGTGAGAGGGGACAAACATCTAGTATATTGTATCTACCTATGAAATAAGAACTGGAAGTACATGAGTGGCAAGCTACAGCAGAAAGGATTTGACATACCTCGGACATGGGGACAAACATGTGAGGCATGTGAAATCATGTGACAGCTTGAAGAACATGAACATACAGCATGTGAAAAAGAAATGAAACACTACATGAAATATTGGTCAAACCTTCCCAGTCTCCATATTGCCCGATTCCCCTCCTGGTAGTTATTCCCTGTGTAGAATCACTTCCTCTCAGTGTTCATTTGAATGGACTGTGAAGCTCAGGCAAGGAGTGTCAGTTTGGGGCACAGGGCATCCCCCACAACTAGGGATCAGCATTGATAACTTTGCCTGAGGAGTGGAAACCATGGAATAACAAAGCAATTCATATCACTTCTGATTCCTAGCCAGGCACAGGCACAGGCACAGGTTGTGTTGGTGGGAGAAGCAGTGGCTGTCCAACCATAATGCACCCAAGAGGCTGCCCCTAATTCAGGCCATAGGCAGATGTCAAGAGAACCCATGCAATACAAGACACACAATAACAATTGACTATACATTTGATTTTGAATTCTCACAAAATCAGTACTGCTGCCTGTTACAGGTCCTTTGTGGTGTAGAATACCTTGGAATGTCTTGGCATGTTCTATTTTTGTACCTAGTGATTGAGCACCTCCTGCATGTCCAAGTCCTCCCCAGAGCCCTTGCTACTGCTTCCTTGGCCACTGGCGACCTGTAGTCCATGCTTGTCACCCTGAGCTCCCACTCGAACTGCTCATGCTGCTGCAACACCCCCTCCGCGTGGTCTCCCTTGGCCCTCTCCTCTGCTATCAGTGATGGCTCAATGACACTGTCCTCAGTCTCCTCCATCACCTGGACCCCTTCCATCGCCATCGGGACCTCCACTGTGGCAACTGCCATACTCGCCCCAGCTTCCTTGGCATCCCCCTCCATGTCTGCCTCACTAGCCACAATTACAGGCATAGGCAGCAGGAAAATGCAGTCCTCATCTTTATTCATGCAAATCCTGCAGTGCATGGGGAGAAGCCTTGATGGCCAGCAATATGTGTCCCTTCCTTTGCACACTAGGCACCAGGTCCTGGCAGAAAGTGCACATCCAGTTAGCTACTCGTCGTCTATTCACTGGCTCACTCATGGGAATACATTGTTTGTGTCACCCATGGTTATTTGTCTGCCACAGGAGACTCCAAGTTGTTGTTCCACTTTCAGCCCAGCTCATTTTCTATTGTCACCACGCATCCCTGGCAACTTGTTCTTTGTTGCCTTGAGGCTTGGCTCCTAAAGGGGGGGGCACTGTCATGTCCTGTGTCACATCTTCATTTTCCCATTCATTTTCATTCATTCCCATTCATTCCCACTACTCATTCTCATTTTCCATTATTCATTTCCTTCTCTGTACATTCTCCAGTCTCAGACTCCTACGCCCATGTCTCCAGACTCCTCTCCATGCTTTGGGTTCTGTACATCTCATGTGTCCTAGTTCTAGATCGTTCCAGACTCATCCCCATGTGTTATTGTTTCACTCACCTTAGCTACCCATTTCATACAGAGCTCTGTCCATTATCACATGTAGTTTGCTTCCATGCTCCGGACTTGTGCAGCCTTCTCCTTTCACATGGATTTGCTTCCATTTACTTCCAGTTGTCATTTCTCCTTTACTATTTAGACAACTGTGTTTGCTATCTAGTTCTCCAGTCTTTGGATCAACCTAGTCACTGCCCCATTACTCAATTCCCTTGTTCCTTCATTTACCTTCCCCCCAGAGTCTGCTCCTTCAGCTCAACCCCTCCTTCCCAAGTTATTGTCTCATCATCAACTGTCATGATTTGCCATCCCTCAAGGACTATCCTCATCATCAAGAGTTCCAGTGTCCAGACCCCTGTCCTCCTGTCCTGGACTTCCGGACTTTTGTTCCATTGTCCTGGACTTACTTCCATTCCCTCAACGTGGCTCAGTACTTAACAACACCTCCATTTTTCATCATTACTCACTGCCATTGCCAACACTGTGTCACACCCTAATAATGGCCCACCACACTCAAAGGGACCTTCACAAACCAAAAGTCATTGCTACACTCCTCCTAATGGTTTGTTTGGTCTCTGTCTTCAAGGAACCAAAGGCTCTAATGATTCAAATAGTATATTGGTATTCAAATAAGTTATTACACTGATACCTTCTCAATTCATCCACTATACAGATTGCAGATCTCTGCCCCCTCCCATAAGTCACTTGTTTACTGATGAGCATGATAGGGGGTGGTATTATAAGTGACTAGCCACTGGTACTGACAAGTTCTCCAGAATGAAAGTCCCCCTTGCTCACAACAGCAGGGATCTCTACTGGCTTTTTCTTGAACTTTTGGATGCTTTGGCCCTATCCCCTCCAGCTTCACAAGCTCAGCTTCTGGGGCAGCCTTGCTTTTTTCCTCTTTTGAGTCTGATAGTGACTCTGTTCTCTCTACCATTTCTGATGTCTCAATTGCCTCATCCTGCCACCCCTCCAGGATTCAATCTCAGTTCCTTGCCCTGTGAATAAGTGATTTGCTTTTGGTCAGGTCTCTGATTCTAATGTAATACTACACCTATGCATTCATATCCAAAGGGGGGTCTGTTATGGTTTATGGCATTTGGACTTTAAATGTATATTAATGCATTGTTACCCACTCATGACATATGCTACTTTGTTATCAGCAATGTGGTCAACAAAGGACTTAATTATGCTTTCCTTGTCATTATCTCTCTTATTTGAGTATAAATAGATTACATACTGTTAGGTTTAGATAGATTTACCTACTTAGGATAGATTTTTTTATTTTTTTAGAAATCCAATTTTACATGCTAAGACCTAGTCTATATTACATGGTTTGTCATTAGGATAGAATGTATCAATGACTCACATTAGTCTTGGTAGTGACTCAGATACTCTTGGCAATGACTAGGTAATTCATTTAGATGACTCATTCTTGACATGTATGACTCTGCCTATGTACATAGTGTTTAGCAACCAAACATCTCTCCAAGTATATAAGGAGTGCTGTCTGGCTGCTCAGATGAATAACTACCCTCTTATATTCAATTAGCCAAAGTCTAAAGATTCCTAACTATTCAAGCCTGAACTGAAGTAACATACCAGCAGGAGTGATCAGGAATAAGACTTGTGTGACTTCAAGAATATACTAACCTTTTAGAGAATATTGAGAATAACCTCAGCATATCCAACTTAGTACCATACTGTATAAATATTTGAATTAAGAGATATAGTGAATTTGCCCACTCTAGACATATAAGCCTTATATACTTTGAACTAGAAACATATTGCAAATCTCAGTATATAACAAGGACAGGATGGACCGGCAACACCACTGCATCCCGAGGGCAGTTTGAAGTCCTGAGCAGCAGGCCCCTGACAGCTGTGGGATCCTGAGGTGTGGTCCACTTAATCACCCATTCAAATGCAGGGACAAACCTGAACCTGAGGAGGTGGACCCCCTCTGAGGGGGGTCTTTTGAATTGCTTGACTGGGTCTAATAGGCCCCAGATTTGAGTGCCCAAGGTGAAACAAACCCTGAGATGTGTCCTGCAGTACTTCGTAGTGGTTCTTGTCCAACGTGATTTGGTATGACTTGAGCTCATCATCGGCGAAGTCATTGAATTCCATGAAAACAACATGACCGTCCTTCAATTCTCATCAACCAATATTTTATCATCTACATTCTCATCCTCCTGCGTCTCATCCTCCTGTGTCTCATCCTCCTGCATTTCGCCACCCAGATCACTATCCTCAAAATCCATCATCCCCTCATCGAAAAACTTGGGGGCTGCTCCTATGAGTTATCAATGTCAGCTGTAGCACATGTCGATGGAAGGAAGAGGCACATACCAACAGGTACTTCGAGCTCCATTGTGAAGAACTGGAACTGATCCCGCTGTTTGGGGGTGGGGTTTGGCTTGAAATTCTTGAACTTGTGTCCCCGCCGAATGACAACAACATACATGTGTTGAGTGATTTTTCGAGCCTGTAGACGGTCATGCAGCTTTTTAAGACCGCCGGCTTTAAGACTGTGAGTATCGCTCAACGTCATCTGTAGTCCAATACCATAGTCCTCAGAGTGGAAGAAGGCATCAAATATGGCATTATTTTGGCGGGCGGGAATGAAGTAGTCGTTACCGACCGTGGTCGAAGGTGACTCCTTGTCATCGAAGCAGTGGATCGTCCGAGGTGAGATGGAAATGAAGATGGGCTGTGTCGTATCTGAAATTGGGGTGGATATTTTCTCTCGATTCGTGGACCTGGCTGGCTGCTTGAAAGTAATTGGTTCAAGGCGAAATGTCCCACCCTTGCAAATCTGTGCATTTGCCCAATGCTCCCATACCCACCCTGTAGATGCACGTGCTTGAGGTATCTTGCTAAAAGTATCGAGGAAGTGGATGAGGTGCTCATAGGCGGCTATCCCATGGGCACAAAGTAGTGCGCGCATAACGATGGGACTAACGAGGGTTTCTTTGGGCGTATCACTGGCGTAGTACTCTGGATCGTCGGGCTGTGGTTGTTGGAGGCACACCGTCGTTACGATACTATGAGATGCATCCCCGACAACATTCACATGGCCAGTGATGATACTTCTCAGCTTGGAGGTCTCGAGGTGGTCGGCCGTCCTCGAAATCATATGGTCAACGCTTTTTCGAGTTTTGGAGTCGAGAACCAGAGTCAAGGTGCGCATGTTGTATCCATACAATCGAATAGCTTTGAGGATGGTGTCTTTAGAAAGCTTGGAGTGTACTTCCTGAACCTGCAGACTGAGGAAAGTGAGCCAGTGAGAGGTAGAATGCCAATGGTCAGACTAACGCCTTAACGAGCTCATCCTGTTCAGGTGGGTTGAGCACAAATATCCGACTCTGCCCTCTGGCTCTTTGCTTGACCCAGGTACTATAATGCTCTTTTCGTGGTGATGCTGCCATCAACAAAAAAGGGTAACACCTGTTCAAGAGGTACGGAGGGGCAGGCTTTTTTATATCCGCATCAACGAGGCAAAGGGTATGCAGAAACCCTTTCCCGAAATGGGGGACTTTCCGGCTGACATAGACACGGCCATTTTTGAAGATGTAGCACTCATCGTCCTTTATGTAGATGACAGGCTTCCCCATGGAGAGTTCACGGGCAAGATAGTAGTTGAGGAAACTCGTTTTACCTGTTAAAAAGGCCGTCAGCCCCTCACTAGGATACAGAGGCCAGACTGGCTCACCGATACCGGGTGTACCGATGACCACGACGCCAGGTAGGCCATGGGGCTGGTGCACGTTCCGGAGCTCGAGATCTTTACAATGATTGCGGAAGGCGTCGATACGCCCCTCCATGTACCCGTATTGCTTGAAGAAGTAGAGTGCGTCCTCATTTTTTGGGCGTAATACCTTGTCGTCACCAAGCAGGTTGTCCCTACCGCGCCTCCAATACTCGGAGTATGATGCAAGGGGCAGAGGGGAATCTGAATTCATGGAAAGGAGGTCGTCAACCGCATCGAGGTCCTCTATAACGAGTACAGAATTCGTTCCGTCACCGAAGACTGGCGAGCGATGTGGGGTTCCTTGATGGAGAACGCCGTGATCGTCAACTGAGTCGGCGTTGTTGTCATTGATGATGTCGATCCCGTGAATTTTGCCTGAGGGACGTAGCCACAGTCAGCACAGTGGTGATTGGTTCAAATGAATGACCGACGGAAACTGCTCGATGGCAACAATTTGCCGGGTGGGCTTTCTTCAATAAAATCAGCTTCTGTGAGTGTGTGAATCTACAGAGCGCGTACGATTCATGCTTACCATCAATTCCCAGTCCTCGCCTGCGTTTCGAACCATCCGATGAAAGACTAGTTCGGGGCGTGGCGACTCCTTGATAGTAGATCGATTCAGCGACGGACGGCAGGACGAGCGTGGTCTGAGCAACGGCACCACAGCCTCATGGATCTATTGACTTACTTTGGGGAGCCACGACGACGATATGAATCGCGTTGCTTTTAGGATCTGCAAAACATTCTGATATCACGTCCGTCGGCTCAAGCTCATCCGTCTCCTTGAGTTCGAACAATCCCTGGGCTATGGCTTCCCGTATTTTGCGGTAGTCCTTGTCGGATTTAGCGACGTTGAGTTTATATAACATGAGGTCCCTAGCGTCGAGGCCCTTGAATCTGTTTCCGTTTTCGTTCTTGATCCCCTTTTTCAGTTCGTCCACTAACTGAGTCTCATTAATCTTGACTGAGAATGGTATTTTTTCGCCAAGAATCATGCAACTAAGGGTGTACGCCATTTGGCAGCAGGAAGGGTGGGCTTGGTGCGGGTCAAGTTTGAGAGCACCACCTGCCATTCGTTGCCCCCCTGCCCCCTGCCTCCGCAAAGTGATTGTCATCAGCTCACGATGCGATGCCATGGCCATGGCAACAAGTACCCATTTGAACACACCAGAGTTGATGGGCACACCAGCTTTTTTATTTTTATTTTTTTGGTTGCGGGACGGGGGGGAAATGCGCCATGCACCCTAGTGCCCGTGGATCTGCCGATCCGATCTACCACTAAAACCCTCCCATGCCGGTGAGGCCCGGCCACATCCCTTCTTAAGTGAGATCGATGGTGGGACCCGTTTTCGGGTCGAAATCGGCGAATCGTACCTCCGCCCACCGCCCACAGGGCTTTGATGGCGCGTCGTCGGGTGAACCTTTCTCTGCCTTCTATGAGTAGCGTCGAGTTCCAGCTCTTTCTGATTATGTCTCTTATCATCTCTTTTAGTGCCTCTCTAGTCTCGTTAGGCGTTACGACCTGGTCTGGCACACCGGCTTTTGCTTCGCTTCCATGAGCAAACTTTACGTACATCTTCTCCCAACGCGGGGGTATGAGAGAGTGGGCAACTGTACATGAGGTCCTAGACGCTACATATAAATGGGACTCCCCAGTGTTGCATCCCCGCGTTCACTACGCGCGATTTACAGGAATCAGGTGGGCACGCGGATATAGTCACAGTATTACGAACTACTGTATTTCTATGCGGTCAGATCGCCGAGAAACATGGTGCGAGGGGAGATCGCAACTTACGAAGATGACTATACTGCTGGGGGGGTGAAGGGCTGGGGTTGTGGGCGACAAAAAAAGGAGGGTAGAGCCGATGTTTGATGCCAGTGCACCCGGCGGTGAGACCGAAGGGAATGTCCACCCCTAGCGATGGTGTTTTCGTCGCCGCTCCAATTCGCGTGACAGCATGTGGGCTTGTCCGTGAACGGTACATACGCAGTCTGTGTTCATGTGCCAAATTCCAGTACACGCAAGCGAAGGCTGGAGTTGTCTATTGGTAGGAGGTGGTGGAGTCTAAGAGAGAGAACAACTTCCACTCCACCACTGCACACTCGATTGGCCGACCGCGCCTTATGCGCATACAAGACCCCAAGACACCGTCGTATATTACGCCTGCAGAACCGCAAAACGGGTCTTGGTCACCCTCGCGCGAAACGGCCCGCCGCAACCCCCACCGCCGGGCAACGACCAGCCCATCTCCGTACCCCAGAACACCCCACAGACGGGACTATGGGAAAACAGAGCTGATGTGGTGCGCGGGGCAAGACGCACTCGCTTCGAGTCGCCTGACATTTCCGTGTCGTCTAGTGCAAACGCATTTTCCGCTTCAAAGGAAAACAAGCGCTTGAGCAGCTCCAGCGTCCGAACATTCTTAGGCCGCCGGGTTATGCTAGATTTCAGCACTAGGGTTGAGCGAGGATGCGAGGGATCGACCAAATCACAGGGGCGTACGTCGTACTTGTTAAGCTTCCACGAGAACCTCTGGGAAAATGACGAAGCGGGCGAAAAGATGGATGCAGACACCAAACCCTTCCTTAACCTCAAGTTCTCCAGGGAAGACGTGGGACTACCGACACCCACGCCCCCACCTCCCACTCTGACGAACCCCCTGAGAGGTGTCGAGCAGAACATGATGCAACGTCCAATAAGCGTGAACGTGTGGGATACTTAACCTTCTCCTTTGCACCGCCAACACTTTGAGGAACACGAACGGGGTCAGAAAGTCGAATGGACGGGTTCCACAAACGGATTCGGTGGCGCAGCGCATGGGCTTCACTGTTGGGGACTCCGACCACCTACGACCACTAGTTGATTCTACTCTCTCAGGGGCCTCGAATGCGATGGCGACTCCGACGAACGCACCTGCTAGGTTCAGGCAGAAGCAGCATGTAGGGAATATAGAACTGC
>Ga0307513_10000326_pt1 | contig 68601 bp, 91 predicted proteins | sample 15_EM_MG_FD_202174 | JGI IMG/M metagenome (GOLD analysis project Ga0307513, IMG submission 202174) | Populus trichocarpa ectomycorrhiza microbial communities from riparian zone in the Pacific Northwest, United States - 15_EM | ecosystem: Host-associated > Plants > Roots > Unclassified | place...
AGTATGCGATGTGATTCTTTCCCTCCCCCGTGATGACCCCTCCCCTTGTTATCCCGTTTTCTCATGACACTCAGTCAAACCAGCAGTCCACTGTACCCCCCCCCCCCCCCCCCAAGGCCAAAGGGGAAAGGCAAAATAGCACCTAAGAGCAATAATAATAAGAATCGAAGACCACAACCCCTGTGCATCCACCACCACCACAAGCAAAAACCAGGCCAAGTAAAATCCGGCATCTTCTATCAGCAGTCACAAGCCCCCCCATCAATTGCCAATCCCGAAGACAAAGAAAGCACTTCACATTGATCCCGCATTCAACAAAGAAAGAGCCTTTATATTATCATACAAAAGCCCAAGTTCCCGCCTGGTTGTCTCTCCCAGCGGCAACGCATGCATATGATACATGCCGCAAACTCTGCGATGCGGCGGGCGTGATCAGGTCAAACTATATGTGACGTCAGGCAGGAGTGGCTCAAGTTCCCGCCTTGGCCATTTGGGGATTTGAGCATGGGCGACGGTAAGAGTCCTCTAGATACCTGTTTTCCGAGGGCCTCTAGGGACGTTGTAACCCTGCATGACAACTTTTTTTTTTGCTAAATTGTAAAAAGAGGGGCGCTAGTTTAAGTGTTTTTTTGCCAGTGCTGGAAGTACTCGAAAGGGATATGGGAATTTGAGGGAGAGTGGGGATATCCTTAATTCTAGGTGTTGACAAAACATAATCTCCACGAGGCATTCGGCATTAAATTCCCATTGCTCGCTAACTTTCAAAAGGATGTACCACCAATTCTGCCTTCTATTTTTCACCTACGTTATGCGACCAGCGGTTCATCGTAGGAGGAAATATGTTTTTTGCATAACTTAGTGAACTGGAGTAGGGGGACCGAATTTCCCTCAGGTTTTCTCCATATAGGGTCCCCGCTTGGAATAACCAGAAAGACACCGCACGATATTTATCTAGGGAATTAAGTATTTCAACCTGAATACCCAAGTTTCCCAATAATACAATACGGTACGGTACTCAACCAGAGGCCAGAGACTAAATTGATTTAGTAATAACCTAAGAATCCATATCCACAATGGCCAATACCGGTACGCCTCCCGCGCAGCCCCCGGTGCAGTAGATTACTAGCCTTAATGCGCCCAGATTAAGTCCCCTGGCAGGCTGACTACCTTCGCCTTGCCCTGCCCGGTATGATACCCATTCCCGCGGTATGCCCCCGTTAATGACAAAGCTTGAAGCCGTGCATGCTTTTCATGCTGAGAATTCCCACAAGTAATTGTATTCTCAATACGGTAAATTAGAGTTGTGGAGGGATTTCATGCTATCAAGTTACATACGAGGTGCGCTGGGGTTACAGATTCTCCTGGCAGTGCAAGGCGCATCCGGTAATAATTAATTAGTGCTTGCGGTTCATTACGATAATAAGGAATATTTCCTGTGGCACGGGGAGTATCGTATCATACCTGGTGGCATAGCGAAAAATATGGCACAACGAAAAATTTGGTGCTCTCAAGAAACTTCAACGAGAGGAAGCACACGCAACCGAGCAGGTGGAAAATATTGATTCTGATTTGGAGTTTGACTCTTCCCTTATCATAGTAACCTCTTTAGCTATTTGATAGTTAATTCGCTTAAATCATTATTATTTTTACCATCATTTTGTGGTGAGGTTGTGGTGTTGCTCACCAAATTTTTCGTCGTGCCGTATTTTTCGCTAATTATGCCACCAGGTATCCTACGTTATGCAAAAGAGCGTTGAAACCTTTGACAGTTTTTCTCCCCTTGCTACCGTAATCACCTCCACCGGTTGAGGGGGATCCTTAGATGCCAAGCCGAGGCTAAATTTCAAGATTCCCTGGGTGGGACTCCCTCGTCATGTGTCTGGAGGGGCTATCCATTGCAAGTGTCCTACAACACGTACCATACAGTCATCCTGAATCGTGTGTCATGTGGCTGGCTAGCTTTTGTAAAACAAAATACCCAAGACTCTTATTCTCCTCGGCTTTCCCAGTACAAGTACTGTACAGTACTGTACCCCGGAAAAAATAGAGATGCCCCTGTAATACCGCTCCTAGCAAAGGCATACCATCGTATTTGCTCGTGCAATCCACCATGTCCGCCCAGCCTCCAATATCCGTATCCAAAAACAACCCCTCCTAAGAAGGGACAGCCCCTTTCCTAACGCGGTATAGTCTGAGGCCTGTGGAGATGCTAACCGGCAGCCACAATTGTTAACTTGTCAAACTATGCCTATAATGGGCAAATGGATCAATGATCCAACGGTGAATTACGCGAGTAGCAATCCCTTTATCCCCCAAAAAACTTCTAAAGACAAGTTGGGTCATAGCCGGGGTTTGGGGGAGGCTCTTGAGTTCCCTAGTGTAGCGGACCACCAAAAATTTTAACACCTAATTAGACCTATCCTTCCCTTTTCGGTAAGTTGTTTGGATGTTCCACCGCTGCTCCGCGAGGGGCCGAAGGTAGGGTCATTCTTTGGGTAGATTTTGCTTTTTCGCTGATATGCTCCTGGGGCGATGGCATCCGAAAGGGTTTACTGCCAAGGGCATGGTATTTAAAAGAGTTACTTGTACAGCAACTTCCCCCCCACTCTCCGGTTTAATATATCCAAAACTTCTAGATCATGCCTACAGTATAGTACCCACTCTTCAAAGTTCTACCGTACCAGCGAATGGAGTGGCTAGTGAGCATACGTCTTCCCCTCCCTTCCACCCACTTTACAAACTCAACAATACACTGTAACCTAGCCCGATTCGCCGGACACACAGGGCATCACAACGAGGCCCGCGTGGATTCCGCGAGAATGCAGTAACTCCATTAGAAGAGGAATAAACCTTTGACAGAACCATAGTCTCATCTTATTTATTTTTTTCATGGTAAGGCGTCGGGCCCTCCCAGACAAAGCTCCTGCAAACACACAGGCCCACGCCTCAACCCACCACACACTGTGTCCCTCGCCCAGGCAGCAAACGAAAAAAATGAAACCAAGCTCGCACCTGCCCCTGAGATTCTTTGACTCTAATTCTCTCGCCCCCGCCCCGGATAATTTTCTTCACATGGACACACACTCGCTGTCCCGTGGTCGACGAAAGGATCCCAATATCGCAATCTACATGGCAAACATAGACAGGGTACAGTACACCACGTTAAACCGCTGGGGGCATACGCAGCGGGGAGTCCTCTCCTGATGCACATCGCACGCACTCACAGTCCACCCATGAAAGAAAGGGAAAAAAGAAAAAAAGCATCACCGCAGCGGTACGGGGGGCAGCAGGGCAGGAGCCTACGCACAGGCCGCGCACGCTTTCCAACCTCATTGCCAAGGGAGTCTATATTCGAGTGATGATCCATGAAGGTACTTTTATGTGAGTGATGTCTCATGACCAGTTCAATAAAAATAGAACACTATTTGGGGACAATTAAGCGACAGGGTGTTTCTGGGACTGATTAGATTGTGAAATTGTGGACTCTTCAGAATTGGGGGATCAACCGAGGGGGGAACTTCTCACTTGGCAACTTCATTAGTGCCATTTGGTCCTTTTCTCTTCCCTCCCTTTCTCCTACGGTAGGTAGTCTTTTCCCCCTTGTGGGCTGTGGTGACTGATAATTATGGTAAAGTTTCTGCGCGGTGGATTGGTGGGGCTGTACCGCGCTGAGTTGTGGAATGCTTGGCCATGTCTTGGTAAGCGTGCAGAAAATGAGCTCCGATGTTCAGCAGTTCCTGGGTTGGAAACACGGGTTTCGTTGGTTCTCGAATGAGACAATGTGATTATTATTATTATTATTTTTCACCCGCTCCCTCCCTCTCTCCCTCTCTCACGTAGCTCTATCTGGCCCGTTGAAAAGTGTCAGACATCGAGCTTGACTACTGTGGTGAGATGGACACGATGACTTTGATCCAGGGATAAGGTTTCTACTTTTACGGTACCTGTATGGCGAAGCTGTCGGCGCTGTACCGCGTTGTACCGGGGAGGTCACTATGGCAAGTAAGTAAGTAGGCGACAAGCGGAAATGGCGGACTGCAGATCGGTAGAGCTAGGATACCGTAGATTTGTGATATTAAAAGAGATCGCCAGGACATGTTCCTACAACACAACCCTAAGACCTATCGGGGGCTTCATATAGGCCTAAGGCTATCAGTAGGGTAACTTTTTGTGTTCACGCGGGTCTGCACACGGGTCTGCCAGTGCGCATCATACAGGCATTCCTTCACACACCCACACGCACAAGGGAGGAGGAGGAGAAAAAATGGCTTGATTGAAGCGGGGATGAAGGGCTTACTATGGAGCTTGGGATCTGTCTGTCTCCCCACTATCGTCCCACTGGGATTTTTTTAAATTCAATTTTCTTTTCCTTCTCGCCATAATAATATTCTTATGGTGGGCAACCGTTAACAAACTTTGCTGTTCCTATTATCATGTTATCGTAGGCCCCCGTTTTTACTGCTGCGACTTGTACCTGCTTGTATTGCTCCATTTCATAGGAGGGTCCACGTGGCAGAGCGTTTATGTTGAAAAGAAAAGAAGAAGAAAAAGAAAAGACAAGAAAGACATGACAAGAGCTCGGCTTCTTTTTGGGGTTAGTGTTCTGAGTACTTCGGCTTTTGCAGGTTGAGTCCCTCACGGGTTTTCTTCGTTCTCTCCTTCCCACACCACCACCTTTGCGCCTCCCCAGTCGAGCTGTCTCTCACCCTCTCTCTCTTACCCTCAACTTGCCTTCTCTCGTTTCCCTTCCTACTCCCTCTCCCCCCCATCCATCTCGCTCCACATCATTCTCCTGTTTCCTCATATTATCACCATCATATTCTTTTTTCTTCCCCCCTCTACTACTATTGTTATTATTATTATTATTATTATTATCATTTCATTCTGCCTACTTTTTACCCTCCAAGTCGATTTTCGTCGCTTGGCCTCGTGTTCGATACCCTGTTGTACCCTGCCGTAGTTGAGTAGTCAGCAGAACGGACTCCGCCCCGCCACCCGCTTAAAACTATCTCTCAGTCTTTCTTGCTCGCACAACACATCACGGCACCTAACCTACCCTGCCCTTTCCCTTGCCTACTGTACGAGTATTCCCTACCCACCCTTCCCCATCCCTCCTCCACTCTTCCCTCCCGTTCCTTCCTTCCTCCTTTCTACTTCCTGAGCACAAGCACACATACACATTACATTACATACACGAGAGACATCATACACCATACTCAGGCACACCATTTGGAACTAGAGTACTTATCCATCCATCCATACATCTATTCCTCGCATCCGCCGTTACCTCCTTCAACCACGACCCGAAATTTCCGACCATCCATTCACCACATTTTCTTCTCCACGCCAGCCCCATTACCACAACCAACCGACAACCACACTACACCCTTACCCTTATTCTCCTAAAACCTTTTTACCAACCAAATTTAATCTCTTGTTAACCACCAACCCCACAACCAATACGAGCCCTACAATGGGTCTCCGACTTCGCCAGAAGAGCCCTTCTCCACCCCGATCACCACAACAGCAGGAACAGCACAGACAGCAGCAACCATCTCCTCCACCCACACCACAACCCCGAAAGTCACTGAGAAAGGCACGGAAAAATACTCACCGGTCGAGATCACGGTCGCCGTCTGGTCTTAACTCAGCGATTGTACTGCCTAGTAGCGTAATTCCTTATGGTGTATTATTTCAAGACGATGAGCCCGAAGATGAAGGCTACTCGAGTCCCCCTTCAACGCCTACTGATCCTCCTCCACACATGCAGGTAGATGGATGGCGGATGGTACCTGAGAGGGGTTTGGCAATGGAGCTCATGTTTGGTAACATGGACGCGGATTTGATCGACGAAATAACTGGTGTATCCTCAAGCGACGAAATGGATATTGACGAGCTCGCAACACCATCAAATACAAGAACAAATACACGGATACCACATACACATCTAAGCTCGAGTCCAAGCTCGGAGGCATCGTCGAGTAGTATGAACTCTCGCGATCGAAGGTATTCCGAAAACGATTTTGGTGGGAGAGTGGTGGATGAGAATTATGATTAGTTCTTGAGCCGAAACATTACTCTATTCTAGCGTGGATCTAGTTTATTACCCTTACATTTTTACTCTTCGGTCGGTCGGTCTCGACACCATCATCCTGCGAACAAACATCGTGCGGTGCATCATTTTAGGGCGATAGCGATTCTCATATGCGATGGGGCGGTTCTCTTTCCTTTTTGTTCTTCACAACTACCTTTACTGCCACTTTATTTGCTTTTGCCGGGCACCTAAGCGGGGGGGACATCTCGGTAAAGGTGGAGCTCCCCCCAAACATTTTTGTTCTTCTCTTCCCAAAAAGATACACAAACCTTTAGGGGATTCTGTTAATTGAGAACGAGAGAGAAATTAATGAGGAGAAAGAGAGAATAAAACAAACAGAAAAGGCCGAAGGAAAAAAAGGGTTCTACAAAAACATCAGCTTTACCTTGACCGAAACGTAAGGTAACCCTTTTTTCCTCCCTCCTTTTCTGGACCCTCCTCTTTAATACAAAAATCATAGCAAAGCAATTCTTGTACTCTTCTCTTATTTATTTTCTTCACAGTATATAGTTTGCCTTTCTCTTTTCTCTTCTTGTCCACATATGTACCATCGTCCCTCAGTTCATTTCGGTTCATCATGTTTGGTTCGAGTCGGTCGGGTTAGGTCATAGCGAATCTTGTCATTATCCATTCTGCCTTCTTCCTCTCCTCCTTCTCTTTCATTTCTTTTATATCTCTCTGTCGATCTGTTTGCTCTCAAAAAAAGCTTTCTCATCTTCACCGGGAGTACTTGGGTTGGTAAGGCGTTCTTGTCTTCTTTTTTCCTCTTTCTCGTTACTTCTTTCTTACCTGCCCACCTACCTACTTGAACACTTCTTGTCCTATAACCGCTCCTCCTTTGCTTCTTGACTTGTCTCACATGTGGGTGTTTTGCTTTTCATTTACTCTCAAAGGGAAAAATCTGAACAAACGCTAAAACGAATCTCTGTCATGTTTCTTTGGTCCTTTTCATTCTGGGCTCGTTTGGGGGAAGAGGAATTAATAGACGTATGTGTGTATGTACGAGTACTTTACTAGCATTATCGGCCCTTTAGGTTATTTAAGAGAAACTTTATTACACTACTGAACCCAGTACCGTACTCGAGTATTCACGAGATTGCGGTATAGTCGCCGAGGGCAAAAGCACCGTACTTTAGCTTCTTTTTACCTCGTTATCACAATGGTGTGCTCGCCCGAATGCTCCACTCCACTCTGTTCAACTTATGATGGCTCGTGATGTGATGAACAGATGCACCGGGAGGGGCAGATGTAGAGATAGGTGGCACACAGACAGGCAGATCGGTTGCCAGGCTGGGTTGGGTTGACGGGATTAGGATGATAGGTTGGCGTATCATGGTCGACAGGGGGTGACGGAAAGTGATGAGTGCACTGTGGCTGCGCGCTCCCACACGAAAACACGACAACCAACCAATCAAGCCGAGACGCACCGCCACAAAGCAGCCCTTGTGGTGCAATCCTTAATCCTTAAGGGCTTTGTGGCAGGTGGTGATTAGATTGCTAGCATAATCACGGGATATCACTCGTACTCGAGCTCCAGAGCCCTGCTTGGTAGAGTATCATACCCGAGCAGTTAAGTTACTACCGGTAGTACTGTGCGATGCACTGTAGCGGGTGACTGGCTCTTGTATGATGTACGGTAATATGAGTCACTCATTGGCGTCGCGCACACTGGGACTCCTTTGCCTTCGTTTAGGTTTAGGTTTGGTTGGTTGGTTTGGGAGAGGGTGGGAAAAGGGGGAATTGGCTTGACTCATGATATTATTTTTTTGTTTGTTGTTGTTGTTGTGCGCATTGTTATTTGTATTTATTAAATTTTATGAGGCTGTTTTTTTAAATTGTTTGTGTGATGCGGTATAGCGGGGCCTTGGTCTTGGATGAATGAATGAATGAATGAATGAATGAATGAATGAATGAATGATTCATGCGGAAGTTGCCCGCGGGAAGGGGGGGTTTTATCATAAGTTTGATAATGGTATTGTGGCTGTGATTGGGCGTTGTGGCTGTGTGTGGCTGTGCCGGAGTTTTCGCTGGTGGGAGGGGGGAGGGGAATTAGATTCGTCTTGGGGTTGTTTTATGTTTTGGTTTGGGGCTTGAGTATTGAATATTTTTGGTCGTTCATACTCGCACCCTGCTACGGTATGATATCTCGGATCTCGGATCTCGATGAAGGACGGAATTCTTTTTTGATTTCTCGCCCGCCCGAGGGTGGTTTGTTCCGACGGTTTCCCTCACAGCGGCTCCGCGCGATATCATCACATCATAACCTCTTTGACGGTCGCTTGGATAGCTATCGTAGACTTACCGTGCCATAAATGTCCGGAACAAACAAACAAACAAACCTGGCTATGATATGATGATAGCCATCTATCATACAGTACACACAAGTGCCTGAGGTGAGGAGCTTATGTCACCCATCATCCGCCCTCCCTCCCTCCTCCTTCCAACATTTCGTTAGACTAGGGCTCTACTGATACAATGCCCTAACCCAAAAATAATAATTCTAGAACCCCATGGATCAACCCACACTCCCGTACCAGTATTCCATCGTACTGGTGCGATATCATACATGCCACAAAGTACCCTCTCAGGCCCTCACCACACGCGTACCTGCCGAATAATAGTTACCCCCCCCCCCCCACCCGAAAAACAAAAAACAAAAAACAAAAAAAAGACAAGGCCAAAAGTGCCCTTCCGGGTACTTTACACTAGCGTGTCCGTGCGTGCTCGTGCGAGTAAGGCTTGAAATGATGTGGTGATGGTGATGGTTATGGTGATGTTATCTCGCAACGGACGTGCAGCGTAGTGCGGTGCATGTAAGTAAGGCTACGGGAAACTGTCTTGTGGGAGGGAGGGAGGGGGGAGATGGAAGCTTTGGGGAGGTTATGGAGCCTTTAATGTGCACTTTTGGAAGGAAGGAAAGAAAGGCTGGTGGGCGCGGTGTAAACCGTGCTGTATGTGGATATTGTGGGGGGTTAGAATGTACTGTACGGCACAAGGCGGTGGTGGGGTCCTATTCATGTTTGGAGGGAGGAAGGAGGAGGAAAGAGGTGGTGGTCGGTGGACTGTAGTGTTGCTGGGAAAGTAGGTGAGTACTTACGAGTACTGTACTGTACGGTAAATAATAAATAGTAGCTCACAGTAAAAAATAATAATCACAAAATCAGGGAATGGGTGGCAGGCAGGCAGGCAGGCAGGTAGGCAGGTAGGCAGGTACGGTAGACTATGACACGAAGCACACTTTGGGCAGTCTTATTCCTTCCTTGACGCTCCCTCCTTCCTCCTTCCCTCCTGTGCCGCAAGACACGAGTAAAAAAACCTCCAGGTATCATACAGCACAGCACAGTTATCGTATCCACTCCACCTGCTATTCATATCGTAGGCACAAGTACTCATATCATACTCATATTCCAGAAAACGTGCCCTATGATACATAGTTATCTCGGGGTAGTGCCAAACCCTAACGCCGCCCTAAAGGAAAGAAAGAAAAGAAAAGTGCACACACTTGCCCTCTCATCGCATCCATCCATCCATTTCCAGCCGGCACCTCGCATCCGCTCTCCGCTCCTCCCACACACACACAGAGCTCGTGAATGGCCCCTTCAGCTTGGTATGTACAGTAAATATCATAGCCACACCCATCTCATCCCATCTCATCCCATCCTTCCATCCAGCTCATAAGGCTGAGGTCTGAGACATGCATGTCGCAGGAGTGGAAAAAGGGAAAAAGAAGAAAAATAGAGGCATAAGACTGCGTCCTGTTATTTATTTAGTTCTTATTGGGAGGGGGTACGGGTGGTATGGTTTAAAGGGTGGAGTTTTCATCGCTCGTAGTGGGAGTGGGTGATACTCGTACTATGCCCACGCCTTGGACAAATCCAGAAGAGTGGGAAAAAAAAAAAAGAGATTTCATGATCAGGCATGCCATACCGTACATCTCCAGATCGATCAGTCAACAGCTAGACTACCCATCATAACTACCGACACACCTTATTTCGGCTTCGGAATCTGGCGCTTTTTTTTCTTTCTTCTTTCCCAAATCCAAAGTGACTCAGCATCATCATCATCATCATCGGCATCATCATGGCCAGCCAATTAACTAACTTACCAACGAATCAGGGTACTGCACTGCACTTGCTCGGATAGCTCCGAAACAGGATTAGCCTGTCTTTACAACTTTTATCAGAGACAGCCCGGAGTGACTGTGGGTTAGGCCTGCAGACTTTGTTGATAATGTCATACTGGTGCTCTGCGTCGGGGGATGGGATGGGATGGTATCAATGTCGATGCCGATGTGAAAGTACCTGTAAGGTATTGTTTGTTATCTTGACTGGAGATCCTTCCTTCCTTCCTTCCCTGGGCCTTTGCTTGCTTGCTTTCTTGCTCACAAACCTTTCGGCATAGAATGCCATAGACACCGGAAGAAACTGTACTGTAAGGCTCCCAGCACCACCTTGGAAAACAATTTCTCCCCAAGTCCACGCCCCGTCCCGAACTATCGCACAAAATCCCCAAAAGCGGGAACGGGGATCACGGAGAGGGAGAGGAGGAGGAGGAGGTTCAGTTCAGTTTAGTTTTGGCTTAGTTTAGGCATCCGGCATCGGCACGCTCTCTCTCTCTCTCTCTCTCTCTCTCTCTCGATACCATCCCATAGTAACAGTTTGGCGGAAAAACCCTCTTTAGCTCCGGGAATTATTCGTGGGTGGGTGGGTGGGGAGGTTGAGATAGAGTGCCGGTGTGTGGTGGGGGTGTCATTGGCTCGGGCAGTTTTTTTTATGTGCGGTTTTTTTTAACCCGCGCGGTGTAATTTTCCCTTTTTTCTTTTTATCATACTTCACTTTAGTTATTACGGTCGGGTTGGGTTTCGTGATGATTGGTTGGGGAGGGTATGTATGGGTTTGGTTGATGGCGACGGGTGGGTGGGTGGTGGGCGAGGCTGGGAAGGTTTTTCTGGTATCGTAACAATAATATAGTAGTATTAATATTATGGTTGTTTGGTTTGTGGATTATCGGATTGTGGTAATGGAACGGTGCGAGTATTTGTAATTGGGGTTAGTTATAATATGGCATTTATTATTTGCTGTAGTGCATGCAGGTGGGCGAGCAAGCAAGGTTCTAATTTTCACCGTATCCTGTTGGTGGGAGGAGACTTTGGCATATCATGTGGTGCTGTAGGTGGGTAAGTAGGTCCATAGTTGGCCTGTCCTGTAATTCTCTGATTGTAATGGTAATAATACTTATGATACAATCCTGCGCCGACCTACCCTCTTCAAGCAGTCTCACACCTCCCAGGCATTACTACTCCACCCCCTCGCACTTTCCCATTCCCGCTGCAACCATACATGTATCACACATATCACGCAATCAGCAGTTCCCGAACTCCGACATCCCCCAGCACCAACCATCCCGAATTCACGCCCGCCGGCCGCTACAGGAGCCCCCCCCCCTCGGATCTTTCCTGTCGGGTTTAAAACATTTTTTTCCTCTCTCTTGCCTGCCTACCTACCTATCGCGCCTCCATTTCCTTCTCCATGGTATGGTCGAATGGGTAGATACATACATACATACAGTATATAAGCGGCCGCATTTCCAACACCTCAACACTCCCGCCCGGTTCGGAAGGTGATCCGCTGACCAAGGCGACGGAAGCTAATCGAACCCGTTCGGTTACGGTAGGAGAATTTTAATCGCTCTTTTTTTTCTTTCCATCCTTTCCCTTCTTTTCAATTCTGGTGATCTACCGTACGGGACTTGCATTAGTTGCGCAATCCGTGATGAAGGTGATGACTTATGACTGGTTGCGAGTTGTTGGTTGAAAGAGTTTTTTTTGCATGCTTTGGGGTTGTGCATGGGCGAGTACATAGCACTAGTAAAAGTTAATACTGTACCCCGCGATTGTGCAACTGGAGCGAATCGTAGATGGGGAGTGATGGTGGCGCTGCTTATTACTTTTCCAATTGATTACTTTTTTGTGCTTGGAGTGCGTTACTAACTTTTTATAGCTTTTTTGACGAAGTTTGCAAGACGTCAGCGCGCTTTTTTATATATCTCATTTTAAAGGGGTTTGGAATTTAGCTGGTTGGGCTTTGGTCGACTTGGTTGATTGAATTGACTTGAATTGACTTGAACTTGACTTGCCGCTGGCGGAAGGGGGGACGGGGGAGGTCAGCGATGCTGACCCCGAGCGGTACGAAGTGTGATTTTTTGCTTTACTTTGATTTTGGATGTGACGGTGACCTTTTTATCTATGATACTCATTTCCCGCAGGAGGTTCGTGATTACTTGTGAGTGTCCGTGATGAAGGACTTGGGGCATTTGGGTTTCGGTTTGGTATGGGTGCTGCATGGATGATTAAATCCTTTCGGTCGGGGTTTTGATGCTTGTGGTCGGGCACTTCATATCTGCTGTGATACTACACCTGTATTGGGGTTTTTGTAGCACGCTAACTTGCTCTTTGCCGTTTAATGCGTCCTGTGGCAGATTAGTCAGTTAGATAGCAGATGGATGATCTGATCACACCTCTCATCGTCCGCTAAGCTTTTCTAGTCAACTCCTTCCGCTAGTGCGAGTAAGTAACTATTACTATTACCGGTATCTACAAGTTATCATATTTGACCACCTTCTTAACATAGTATCAAACCAACAAACCAATCAACAGACCCAAACTCTATCACACACGGATCTAGTTTCTTTGCCTCTTCTATTTTCCTTCTATATAGATATAGCCCACAGATGCTCAGAAATTAAACAAAGCTCATACTGTCTTGGTCTATACTTAACTTGTGCCTTACTTAGCTTTAGCAAATCCCCAAGATCCAGCTACCACTCACCCCACGTGGCCAGTTAGAGTTCTGACCCATACGCCCGAACCAACAAGCAAACTAACCAGCCACCCTTCTCGCCCCTTGGACTTTTTTCGTTTCTTTTTCTTCTTAAGCCCTCCCTTTCTCCTACATTCCTTGCCTATATCATACTTGTGCGATGCTAAACAATTAAGGTACACAAGGGAGATACAGTACCGGTATATCACAACTTCTCCACTTGGTGTTAAATTCAGGACCACTTCGCCTGGGCCTGTTGTTCCCTAGCGGTTTTTCCTCAGGGTGCTGTGTGTGCATGTGAATGCTATGTAGCTCACTACCAGTGGGTGAGTGGCTTGAGGAGTGTTCGATACATGCCCAGATCTGGGCGGTTTGAAAAAGGGTTCTATTAGGTAAATTGGGATATCCTACGATAGTGATACTCCTCCTACTGGGTAAATATGGCAGTAGCGGTCTTGGAAATGTGCGCTACCATATGCGCTGGGAAAGCCTGACGACAAGCGCTGGGTGGGATGGGTTGTAGAATAGGTGGCCTTGGGCCAGTACTTATTAGTACTATACCGCGCATAGGGGGGGGCGCTTTGGTCTTGAGTATTTTCCTCCACAGGGCTTCTCCTTCCATCGACTTGCCAGACTAGGCAGGCGCAGTAAGTCAATAAATAACCTTAACCTTAACACCGTTGGATATCTCACCCCTGCCAGGACCCCCCCCCCCCCCAATCCCAATGTCCCATCTCACCAATCAATCTAGAAAGGCAACAGTTCGAGATCTGCCTCCGTCTAAAAAAAGGGGAATACCTAGTATCGTATCCCCCCCCCCGCCGCTCCAAAAAAAAAAAGGCAGCGGGTCATCGCTTCCCTGGCTGACACCTCCCCAAGAGGTAACTAACCATCGATACCTTGCCAAGACATGCCAAGAACTAACCTGTTACCCGGGTAGGTTCAATTGGGCGAATCTAAAACGTGAACCTGCATAACCGAGGAAAAAACGTTGCCTCTTCGGGACTAAGCGCCCTGGGCTCAAACTGGTAGCGTCTGAGGTTATTTTCAGAGGAGCAAGAGGGAAGCGGAGATATGTGCTCTATGGCTGTGATGGAGTTTCAAATGTCTGTTTCTCTCTTTCTTTCCCTTCCCTCTCCTCCTCCTTTTGTGGCACTGCGCTGCCGCCCCCCCCCCCCCCCTTCAAGGGGTGGCGGGGAGGGAGAGGATGGGGTATATAGAGCGGTCGGCAGATCCGCATGAAAGTCCTTTCCTTCCCTCCCTTCTACTCCATCCCTCCTTTCAATTGTTGGCAACATTGAATTTTTTTCTTTCCTCTTTCTTTATTTTCTTTCGTTTTCCGTTTTCATTTTTTTATTTATTTATATACCTTCACTTCTTGGTTTTTTACAGTCTTGAAGACGTAATTTTGTTTATTGGGATTATTATTATTATTACTACTACCATCATTCACTTTTTCCAGTCCAGTCTCGGAGAAGCGGGCTTATTCTTTCGAATCGTCTTTTGCTTAGCTTGAACTTCTTGCGCTTCGACAATGTTTGGGAAACGAACGGGTTTTATTGCTGCGGCGGCGGCGGTGTTTTCGGGATCGGTGCTCGCACAGATCCCCGACGCTTTTTCTTCGGGGTTCAAGCCCCAGGCTATTCAATTGAAGGTGGCATTTGGGTCGAAGGATTTGAAGAATGGGGATACTCTTACTCCTGCCGGTAAGTTGGACTTTTTCTTTTCTTGTTTGGATCGATGGGTAGAGGTCTAACAGTGGCTTGATAGATTCTGCCAATCTACCAAAGTTTGCATTGGGCGGATCCTCCGGTATCAGCCCGAAGGCGAAATACATCATTCTGATGATAGATCCCGATTCGCCGAGCCGTGACGACGCGGATGCGCCACAGGTCCTGCACTATCTGAGGACCGACTTCTCAGTGTCCGAGTTCACGGACCTTGCATCGTCGGTCACTCCGACACTCAAGTATGTCGGTCCCGACGCTTCCGTCGGCACAGGTCCGCACAGATATGTCTTCCTATTGTATGATCAGCCGAACGGGTTCACTGTCAAGGGTGTCCCGAGTGAGTCCAACAGGGGAGGATTCAATGTGGCAGAGTGGAGAGAAACAAACGGTCTCGACAAGGCCATTGCCGGTATCCACTTTGTCGCTACTCCACCAGCAGGGGGAGCAGCGCCGAGTTCTGTTGCTGCCGGGAGTAAGACTGCTGTCGCCCCACCGGCGAGCACTGGGACTTCAACTGGCGCTGTGTCTACTCAAACTCCACCATGCACCACAGGTCTCGGAACAACAAAGTCCGTGCAATCGGCGACCATTTCCACCAAGCCCCCAGGGACACAGACTTCTGCCCCCGGCTCTGCCAAGACCCATACCGTCATAGTCGGAGGCCCCAATAATCTCCTCAAGTACACCCCCGAGAACGTTATTGCCAACGTCGGAGACGTGGTCTACTTCGACTTCCGCGAGAGGAACCACACCCTCACACAATCCAGCTTCGACAACCCGTGCGTTTTCAATACCAGCGGCGTCAGGTCCGGCTTCAGACCCAACCCGGATAGCACTCCTGGGAAGGAAACCTTCACCTTCAACGTCACCGACGAAAAGCCAAAGTGGTTCTACTGCGCTCAGGGAACGCATTGCAAGTCCGGCATGGTCTTCGCCATCAACCCGGGCGCAAAGTTCGCCGAATTTGTCAGTAAGGCAAAGGGCGGTGCCAATGCTACTACCACTTCTGCTCCAGGCGGTATTCTCACTAGCACTACCCGCACAACCGTGTGCAGCGTTTGCACTGGCGCGGCTTCATCCTCTTATGCTACCGCACCGCCGGCTCGCACTACTGGGGGTGTACCCGTTCCTTCGGGCACTATCAGACCTAGCGCCGGCATCACGGCCCCCTCCGGAAACCTGTCTTCGCCCACCATACCCCCACTCCCCATCGCTACAGGTGCTGGTTCAAGGGTCACCTTCTCCATCACCGCCCTGGTGGGAGTATTCTTTGCCGCATGGCTGCTCGTATAGTCAGATTGTTTCGTTTGCTTTGCTTGTTTGTTCTCCTTTTCATAGCGTTAAAGATACCTCTGGAAAACAGAATTCTTTGTAGTTTTAATTATGTATGATCACCTCTTATCGATACCGCTGTTTGTCTTTATTTTACCCCTCTCCCCCCTCCCCGTACCTCCCCCCCTTCTCTTTCTCTCTCTTGATCGGGATGAGTTCCTTTCTTTCGTTTTTTTTGCTTCATTTTTATATATATTGTTTGTTTTTTATGGAAATTGAATGGATGAAATGGAGTGGAAATTATTTGTTCGGATGTGAATTATTGTGCTCTTTCCGAGAATTTAGTGTGGGGAACTTTATTAGCTGCGCGTGAAGAATTGTGTGCCGTGTTAGAGTTACAAGTACTCCACCTCCCCCCCCCCCCTTTTTTTTTTGCTTTTTCAATCCCCCCCTTGCATAGTCACAGACACTCGTCTCAAACATGCTCCGTGCTACCGTGGGAAACTCGAGTAATTGACCATGTGCTATGCGGTTGGGGTTTGTTCTCCGGGAGGGGCGCTGCGCGGCCTGCTTTTTGTACAGTGCTGTTTCCACCCCCGCTTCCGGAGTGGGGAATTTTGACTATCATACAGTACGTAGCTCCTACTGTGGGGAGGTGGGTGGGTTTATCTGTACTATGCTGTATCATACTCTACCTAGAGTAGCTAGCCATTGCCCAGAACGAATTGTGCTAGCTGATCATGTCCTGTCACTCGATCGCTATATCTGCCCCAGTGGGAGCATGCAGGATTTCACCAGTGTGAGTGTGGACCTGAACGCGAATGGTCGGTCATAATGCGCTGGAGGAGCGGTTATCGTAGGGGGATGGGCTTGTAAGTTATGCTGGTGCTATATAAGTAGGTGGGGAGGATTGGGGTAGTTGTTTTCTCCTCACATTTTTTTTTGGTTGATCGCGATACAATATGGGAGGTTTGCTGAATTTACTGCGCGGAGTCCTTGATCCCTGCTCGGACCGGATTACACTGGAGCACCCTTTTCACATACAGCATTGGTTTTTCGGCGGCTTGTTCCCTGGATGGTCAGTCAGTCTTTGTATTATATCTTCTCGCGGATATCGACATGGTATTTAGGTCGGGGTGCGTTCGGGTTGTGTTTGTTTGTTTGTCTGCTTGGTAGTCGCCTTGTTTTGCTAGGGTTGCCTCGCTTCACGGCTTTGGACTGAGGTTCTATTAGGTATGCTGGTTTATGTTTGTTTGCGTTATTAGGTTGGGGTGATAGAGGAGGAGGTGGGGTTATTCAACACGCGGGAGGAAGCAGGAAGGATTTTTTTGGAGAGGGAATGTAGTCCCGAGACCCGTGGCGCTCTGGACGAGCTGCGCTGTTCGGGATGGATTTCTCTTGGGCTGGTGGGTGGGTCGGGGGGTTGGGTCTGTTCTGTCACCTAGTCTATGAAGGCTTTCGTGGAGGATCGGCTGCGGAATGATATGGGATGGTGTCCTATTACAGGTGTGGTGGGGATTTGTCTTGTATGTGAGAGCGTGCGGTGGCTTGGGGGATTCTCGACATATCGAATGGCTTGAAAGTTACGGACCGGATCGGACTACTATATAAGTGGAGTTATCATACAAAAAGTGGGTGATTTCGGCGGCGGCGGAATTTGTGTCTCCGGAGCGGACCTTGAACGCTGCTGTGTGCCCGGAAATATTATCTTGGATTTGTGTGACGAAGTATAGGCCGGTAACGGGACTTGAAGGTACTAGCAAGGGGAGGTTTGGGGTTTATGGGAAGTTCTTACAAGTAGGTGGACACACTCTCTTAGGATGGGATATGTTCTAGTTTTTCTTTGGCATGGATATCAGCACTGGTGACCTGGGGTTAGAAGGTTGTGCGTGAAATATTCCTATGCCCCCAGTTTGTCTCCTCTCCCTGGGGGTTTTCCATGCAATATCTGACAAACTTCTCGGAGCTCAAGTGAAGAGTGATTGGGGGTTTCGCAGGGGATTCTTGTCTTCTACCATTCCAGAAGAGGAAATTTGGGACTATGATACCTGGCACATGGTCCGTTTATTCGAGCTTTTTACGGTATGCTCCTCGGCCGCGAATCTCCTCACCGATACCGGCACTATTGGGCCTTCACTATATCAGATGGTTATTAACGTAGGCAGGTTATGTTTGGCACAGTGGTAGACGATAGAAAGAGAATTCACACGGAACTTAGACACCTCGCTCAGCTCTTCAAATTCGCTCTAACTCTCATTAAAAACTCATGACAGAAACAAGTGTATAAGTAAAATATAAGTAGCACTTCATGATCATTCCGTCGATCACCACACCTATCTCTCTATCCCCGCCATGCCTTTATTCCTCCGTACACTCCCGTGATACACAAAGGAAAGACATGTCTATCTAATCTCTTTCATAAACCATTTACCATTCTATCTCAATCTCTCAAATCATCCGCAATAATCTATTCAATCTTTCAGACTCTCCCGCATCTTCCAAAGTCGGCCACATCCTTCCAACAATGGTGCTATGTCCTGCTGACTTGGGACAGGGGCCAACTCTATCTGGTCTTCTCCAGGAAACTCATGGCCGAACTCTACTACCGTAAGAACTCGAATAATCGGACTATGTGCTAGGACGTTGGAGTTGCCTCTCTTAGTATGGTCTGGTGTTTTTTTTCTTTTTTCCTCTGTCTCGAGGGGCAGATTCTTGGTGTGTTTTTCGCCCCTTTTCCAGAGGAGGAAATTTCGGACTACATAGCACATGGTCCGATTATCCGAGTTCTTACGTTACTCTAATGCTCAGCGTGCTGGAGATTTGGGCTAACGGTGGGAGTGTCGACTGTAAAACCGTGCTTGGGTGAATGCGGGGGCTCAAGAATGCGGTGTTAAAAAGGTAGGAACCTTTACCAATGATACACCTGCATTCTCTCGAGGTATGATAGACGGGATCGCACTTCTCCGGGAATTAAACGCGACCCGCCGCCGACCGGCATAGGGTTTCGATATCCTAAACTTATGCTACTCCTACGGCTTTGAAGGTTCGTTATTAGTTGTTATGCCCTGCACACTTCTCGGTAGGCTACTTTCTATCTGCGCAGCGGGGGATATAGCCCGTACCAAATGCCTACAAAAGAGCACTAGAAATCTTTGTCGAGTTTACCGACAGACAGCCAAGACACAGCCCTACGCATCCTTGCGCGCTCTCCGGAGATTTACCATGGGCTTGTAGGGTAGATTGCCTGGACAGTCTGCTCCATACCGTAATTTAGTGCTTATCTGATGTGCATACCTGTGCACCATCCAATTTCGGCTTGAGAAGCCTGACTGGCTTACCGTAAGAACTCGAATAATTGGACCTCACACTAGGACGTTGGAGTTGCCCTCGCTGGTAAGGTTTGGCTCTTTTTCCTTTTTTTTTTTGCCTTAAGCCCAAGCTGAGAGGGCTAGTTTTCGCTGTACACTCGCCCCCTATCAAAGAGAGGGAATTTCAGACGCCTTAGCGCGAAGTCTAATTATTCGAGTTCTTGCGGTATTCGTTTCCCCTTCTGGGGTGGGGAGTAACGTGAGATCCAAGTTAGTGAGTGATGACAGAATTTCCCGACTAGATGTCTGGATTACGGTAAGCGCTAGACGTGAGGATCCTGGAGCGTCACTCGGTCAGGCGAGGCGCCAACTGGTGTGGTACGGTAACAGGCTGGAATTTCCGGGGCGGGGCTTAGGCAGTCTTGGGGCGGGAGAAAACTTAATGCTGGACTGGTGCTATGTCATAGAATACCATTGCCCTTCTTATTGTTTCCTTAAAAAAGAACTTTTTCAAGGACTGAAGTGGACAATTTCCTAATGCGGGTACAGGTAGCGTACCGGTACCGCACTAAGTCTGGGAGTCCCTTGTCTGTTACACAGCTACTGTACCATGGGCTAACGGCCGCTTAGGGAGCCACCTGCCCCCGGACTGTACGGGTACCTTATTCCGTCATAAATCTACTCCGCCCCCACGAGGCCTAAGGTATTTTCGGGGTGCACCGTAAAGCTCTCTCTGGAGGTCACTTTGGCCGGAATTTCGCGCCGTGGGGTTCACTCCTCCGCTGTGGGATGGAGAGTTGCTATTGAGGGGAAGAGGGTAATTTGGGGGTATTTGAGATTAGCTCTCTTCTCCTGAGCGCTTAGCCGGAGGGCTGGCAAGGGAAGGGATAAAAGCCCGAATCTTGCCATCACTGTGCTTTTTTTGTTCCTCACCCGAGTACCTCTTAACCAATTGGTCCAGGAATTGTAGTGTGGCGTTTAGATCTAGCAGAATTACCGTCATCATTGTCGTGCTTTCTCCGGTTTCTCTCCTCTTGGGGCACTCCTGCCTAGCTCGGCTCCCTGGGTACTTGTTTATGGTAGTCCGCTGGTCGGGGGCACACCTACAACTGCCTATAACTCTGATGGTCAGGTTTCGAACTGCATTGGTTTCGCCAAGCCTGGGTATGCACAGCAGCTCGAGGGTACAGTTGCCAGTTCCCTGACCGGGGGGGACGATGACTGTAAAATATTAGCATTTCCGTGTGGGTCTTTGTTTTCGGAGATGTAAGTCGCACCCATAATCACTCACTCGGCTGTCTCCAGCCGGTAAACCCATGGCAATCGGGTGCCATTTGCGTGTTCAGATTCCAATCTTTACCACTCGCCTTGAGGAGGTAGTTCACTAGCCATATTTTTGCGGCTATCGACAAGCCACCTTGTGATAGACTCGATCTTGCCGTTGCCTCTAGCCTGACTCCCTGGGAGATCTCGTCACTAACCTGGAGCCTGCGCCCAAGCGCAATATTGCGGAGTCAGCCAGCTTACAAGGAGGTTCTTTATTATGCTATTAGGAAATTGGAGTAGAAGAGTGCTGCGCTATGTATCGATGCTGTAGATAATAATTGGCTTGGGTGGCTGGGGGATCTCGGGCCGCGCATGTTCCTCCCGTCCTAGTGAGGGAGGAGGAATGAGGGGTGTGGGCTAATTGATGGTGGTTATACTCGAACGGGTGCCAAGGAAGTGACTTCAGGCGCAGGACCGAACGCCAAAATCCGTCGCTTTGCCAACGGTAGCAACCACAGGGTATAACGCTGCTGCACCTGACTTTATCTAGATTATGCCGCCTGCCCCGACAACCCGAACTGGTCCGAGCTCCGCTACCCGAGAGCCCTTCAGCTCTACCTCGAAGCTGAGGACCTCCCGCGTAATCCATCATTGACCAGGGCCGCTCTGGATCTTAGATCATCAGAGGCCTTGATGACCATTTATGCGGTATCGGGGGTGCCGGGGCTGGGCCCCCTGCCCGCACCCCCGTGGTAGTAGAACATTAACTCAACTCTTTATCAGAGGGTTTGGAATCTCCAGACCACAACCAAAACAGGTGACTGCAACCTCGACAGCCTTGCCTGGGCAAAGCGTGGTGATGAGAGGAATGGCACTGACCTCGTATAGAGGCTAGTATCGACGCGAACTGCGTCATTTCCTGGTCGCACGTCTCTGCGCTCTAGCCGCCTAGTACGTTGTTTAATGATTTTGTCAAGGTGGTCGTTAGGAATGCGAACCCCGCGTTGGAAGAGTGCCGGGCATTTTCGTTCTTGAAAGTGTGCTGTGACCCTATGCGCAGTGGGAAATGGGGGGCGTTTTGTATAGGTTGATCGTTATCATTGCTAGAGGTGGGGATGCATTGTTCCCCCATGCTGTGCAGGTAGACGTATCGAGGAAATGTGTGCTTATGTTATCCCTTTTCTCCGATTGCTTTCTTTGCGCGCAGCAGCATGCGTGGTGCTCAGCTAAGTTTGGGGCTCACACTTCGCAATCGGCGAGGAGGGGAAGCCTGGCAGACATGGTCACAGTGGCTCACTCGCCGTTCCTGAGTGCTCTGGTGGTAGCCAATCCCGCGGGCGTTCTTTTTTCCTCTTCGTTTTGTTGAGTCTTGGATTTGCGGGCGATTACTGGAAAATCGGGTAAGCGCCGTGAAGCGTGACCTAGAGAGCCCAAATGACAGAGGAACCTTGAGGGTCTCACTGTTCAAAACAGACAAGAATAACAATAAAAACATCTGATAATTCCAGATTGAGCTTTCTTATAAAATATCTTCTACGAGATGGTATGTAACCTGGGACTTTTTAATATTAGGTATCTGCAGAAAGGGTCATCATTACTATAGTTGACAAGCTAAGGGTCAGGCTAATTAACTACTTTCAAGTTCAGGTTTCTAGCTAGCTTACTAATACTGTATTGGAAAACTACACTGTATTTAGAGTAATTACTTTTCTTAAGTCTTTTTAGTATGAATTTAGGTCTGTTGGTAGTGAATATGAGGTTTAACTATGAAAGGTATAGTTTTGAGAACCGGAGCCTTAAGTTGCTTAAAGGCAGATGGATTAGAAGATATAATATGTATTAAGCTCACTAAACTTCTAATTTTGCGTTGGCCAGTATGGTTGTATTAGTATAGAGTGGTTGTGTTGCTATCTGGATATAGGCCTTAATGAGACAACTTGGGAAGGGCCTTAGCATAATGTGTCAGAAAGGCCCTGTGCCATACTCCCAGGTAAAGCTCATACAGTACGATTAAAATTTTGTTTGATTATTATAAGAGACTGAACATATTTGGTTAAGATAGAGTCAAATGAACTCTCGGCAAATAAAGATGCCTAGATTAGAAATAGAAATGTTCTAAATAATAGCACTACCTTCTCACATCCTATAGGATTGAGGGGTTTAATTATAGAATTCTTAAGCTGCAGGAGACTAGGATTAGAATAATTCCTAGCATTCTTTTCCTGGCTTGAAAGCGCAGATGTTGGTGTATGGTATGGAGTCTGGCTACCCCCTAAGCCCATTTCCTCGTTAGAGGAAGCCATGGTTTGGCAAGTCTATCTTGAGCTGAGGGGCAAACTGCATTCGTTAGTGGTGAAAAAGTGCGGTTCTCGAAGGTAGGTAGAATTCAAAGGAAGAAGCTTGGCCAATCGCCCGAGCACCTGTTTCCCTTTTTATCGGCGAAAGAAACAACGCAGAAAATGAGATCAGTGGCGTCTGGGTTTGGGCTATAGCAGAAGAAAAAAAGGGTTCACCAACTCTCACTCGGGCCGCTTTTTGAGTGGGGAGATTAAGACAGCCTATCGCAATGTGGGCGGGATGCTAATTTCCTGAAATGGTTGATAACAGCCCGGCAAGGCTGATCGCACGTGATACCTTGCATATTTACTTATTTTTTTTGCCCTCTCGCGTTGGAACGACTATTCAACCGTTGTCTGTGCAGTACGAATAGTATTGTATGGATCAAGGCACGCGGAAGGTAAGGTTACATCAGGAGGAAAACTCATAGTGGCATTCGACAGCTCTAACGTCTTTGCATCGGCGTGATCAGTAAAAAAGCGAGGGTTAGGGCATCCCGCCAGCTGGCAGGTGACGTATAATTTCCGCCCCAAGATTCATTGGTGCGATTGAGCAGGCTTTCTCTTTTCCATTGTCTACATTCAGAACAGTAAGGACAGCCTCGCTTTCTGTTCTACCCGTACTACCCCCCTCTCCATCTCATTTACTCACCCACTTCCCTGCAGAAGACGACGACAGCCACGGACACTAATTCCAAGCTAAGCGTTGTATGTAGCACGAAGGAATTGGGGAAAGGGCAGGAAAAAAAAGTAAAGTAAGGAATCGAAGAAAAGAAAAACGTAGACAACAACAGCAACACAACAGCAACTATAATAACAACAGATTTAACTGTACCGCGACGTACCGGTGCCATACGTACCGTGGTTTCTAACCTCGTATCGCTAAAGAGGGAGTAAAAAATAGCAATCCACTCAGTTCCAAAAGATATGAGAGGGAGGATGCACCTTGCTGCTTGCGGCTGGTCGCACCAATCCACTTCGAGTGACGATCCGTGACTGGCACGATTCTTCCATGTTATTATTATCGCCTTTTAGCGATTATCTTGTGAGCGCATCGATCGAATTGGCGGTTTCATTTGTTGTACCTTGAATGTTCCTCTTTGTTTTTTCGCTTTGCAAACTGATGAGCCTCTCCGGTGGATGTGTGGTGTGCCGCGACCCTGGGAAAAGGGAAAAGCAAAAAAAGCGATGGGTATCCCGTTCCAGCGAGTTGCATGATTACCCTGATTTGTCGAGTGAGATTTAGCAAATCAGCGCCCCAGGGTACAAACTCTCAGCCCTCTGGCTATTTAAAATGCTCAGCCGGGTAAGGTTTTCCATGATTGGGCAATCGCATTTTATTACCAAGATTAAGAAGTCAACCATCGAATGCCAGTAGAAAGCGGCACAGGGCTAACATTTTTAGTCGAGCAGGGCTCGCTGGTTGGGCAAAAGTGGAGGAGAGGGGAGGGGAGGGGAGGAGAGAGGGGGTTAGGAGAGCTAATATATTAATCCCAAGGTGCGTTTTATGTTTTGCGGTACTGGAATCATGATTCATCACTCGTACCAATATATTCGGCAAGGGCAGAACCTTCCCCACTCTCCTTTCCTCAATACCGTCACGCGGTGAAGATCATCAATTCTCATTGCGTATCTCTCTCCTCTCCTCTCCCTCTATCTTTTTATATTTTATTAGACTCCTCCCCTTAACTCTCTGACTTATTCCCTTCTAGGGTCCCGAACTGCAGAATTCGTTCAGAGCTCCAGGATTGCGTTTCAGACAGCGATATCCCCTGGCGTGCAGGGAATCACAGGCTGCGATTCACGGAAAAAACACTCCATGGAAGGAAATCCCCTGAATGGCTCAGAAAAAGGGTAAAAAAATAAAAAGAGTGGTGTTGCCCCTCCATGTTTTACGGAGCCTATGAATTTTATTCTTGAACGCGCTTTCCGAAGACACCAAACGCACTGGGTGGCCGTTTTTTTATTTTTTACTCTTCATATTTCTTACTCTTTCTTGCATCCTCCTTCCCCCAATGGAGTGCGGGGAAAGAGTTCGGGTCGAGGGGATGAGTCGTTTCAAGTGGAGGCCCCGTCGAAGGAGAGGCAGGTCCTTAGGATTTGAGAAGGGAACAAGTCCGGGTCATGAATTCGGAACCTGTGAATGGGCCCCCCTTAGGTAATTAGCGACACGCCACGAAACATCAAGAAACAATTTTAACAAGTCATTAAGACAGTCAGCCGATGGGCATTGGCTATGGAAGCCCGCCGGGCGGGGGGAAGGCAGGTATGGAGGCAAAAGGTGTGCTGACACAGTGAGAATACAGCAAGTGTAGCAGATAATCAGGGAATTGTGTCTGTGCAGAAAAAATCAACCGATGCCGAGAGTGAAGGGATCACGTCAAAGAGGAAAGAGGGGACCAGAGGACACAAAGAGCAACAGGCAATATTACTACAAAAAATTAGAAAAATTGCATTTGAAAAACACTGAGGTATACGCAACAAACCTAGACTCACTTATTGCAGCAGCAGCGCCAGAATTATTTCTCAGTTAAGTCCCGCAAGTTGGATGGAGATTCAGTTAGTTGGTCTAGGTCACTCCTCTACAGGGCCTGGGTAGGACTCCCGCAGATATGCGGCCTTAGCTTAAATTCGATGGGCCCGAACTTTTTTCTGACTGAGGCGTTTTCAAGATAGGTTACTTGCAAGCGAGCTTGTACTGGTAGTTTGGCATCAGCACTTTCGGTAGGCCTTTTTCTATCCATGATCGCTGGTCACTTGGGACGGGTCGTGACCAGGGGAATTGACTTTGGTGACTTTATCTACTGGGCCGCCGCATCCAACCATTATAGGCAATTGCAACTAGCTGCGGGACACGAAAGTGTAAAAATAGGCAATCAGGGAGAGCATCTGGTCGACGAGAATGAGGTGGGTGCGGCACCGCCGAAGCCTGGACATTGCCACCCTCCTCATCCTCTCCTCTCTTAGCAGAGTATCAGTTGGGATACCGTAGTTGCACGGTACTGTGTTGGACTCATTCATGGTTGGGAGAAATTCAGACGGCCTCTCGAAAACCATGGCTTTCCTCACTCGCCTCCCTCTGGCACAGGAAATGCAGGGAGATTCTCGGACCACGGAGTATGGAACCACTTGACGCTCCGAGCAGTTTTAACTTACGGGGTTTGTTGGTTTCCCTTTTATTGTTTTTTTACTAGTCCACTTCCCTACCCACTTCCCTGTTCACATTTCCCTGTAATAATGTTAGTGCCAAAGGGCAACATTTATCGCTTCTTTCTCATCTTACGAGAAGACACGTACGTAACGAGTAAACCTTGCAATGACGCTTTTACAGACCAACGGAGGGCGTTAGAATCACGGAGATTTTCCGCCTTCCCCCTCCCGATGAGCCAATTTATTGAAATGTTGGCCCGGCGATGCCTGATCTTGTTTGGGAGGACGGTAACCCGGTCTGCACGCAACTGGCTCCTAGAGCACCCTTTTTAGAAATTGGAGAGTGAGGAAAAATAATAATTAAAGGTCGATAGATTTCTAATGTGATCTCACGAGTATCTTGGAAGAAATTACGCCATGTTACAGGGGGAGAGGGCAACGAAGGGCAACTAAGGGCAATTGAGTACGCTGGGATGTTCAACTCAGCATACACCACGGTACCTGCTTGAGAGGGATATCAATTTTTATTTATTTTTCTTCTGAAATATTGATGCCCCCAAGCCAGCTGTTAGTATCCTGACAAGTAGCCATAGGGCTCTAGGCTAAAACATCACGGGAATATCCGGTTCTCCGGTCGATGATTGATAGAGATCGACCACGAAGCCAATATATCGGCTCGCGCATCATGAGCTGTTCACTTATCATTGATAAAGTATTAGTGAATTCGGTCATCACATAGTGCTAGTACTTTTGATACCTTTACCGTTCACCACTCTGGGTACTCTATCATAAAAGGGAAAAAATGATTCATTGGGGGGAGCGGAAGGGACAAGGAGTCATTAGACCCGCTTGAGAGGTTGCCCGAGACACGGCCAAGCACTCGCAGGGCTTCGGGGCACTCAAAGAATCGTCATAGATTCTCGAATGCACTAATACACTCGGATGAAACAAGATATAGCGTTTAGCTCGAAACGATAGGTATTAACATAACATTCGGTATTGTAACCTTTCAGAGTATGTGAATATCTGAACCTACAATACGGTAAGAATATACATAGAGTAAACAGACCACCTCGCAATACGGAGAGGGGCAGCCGGTAGGAGGAGCTGAGGGCCATAGCAAAGCCGGTGGTGGCATATTCATCGACCACTGGACAACGCATCAATTGAACGCCAATAAACCGGCCCAATATCTTGAATCGAGGTGAACTATATAAATCATATCATATTAAAGTGGCAATATAACACGGTCTAAGTATGCATTACACGTAGGACTCACCCAATTAGGCAATTTTATGAGCTGGGAAAAGGGATTGTGGTGGGGAATAATCAGCGGCCAAAACAAATTTCAATGCAATCGATCCCCGTTTGAGTTAGCCCGTGATATGCTTGGAGTACGAGATCATGTCCTCATAGGAACTTTGGATAATTAGTTCTAGGGCAAAGGAAAAAAATAAAAATAAAAATAAAAAGTAAATAAAAGCGAATGGAGGCTAATCGGGGCTGATCTTGCTTATACAATTCGGAGAATTGATCCGTAATCAGTTATAGCATAGGGTACATGGGTGGAGAAATCCCATCGAATTGAAAAAACGAAGATCCAAATCTGGTGGGTGTGCAGGGAGTCCCGAGAAGATCCAAGCTCCCGGTTGTTGTTTTTTCTTTTCTCCTTTTCGGGGTTCAATAGTCGGGGGAAAAAATGAGCTCTAAAATTGAGTGAAAAACTCAAAATTTGTAGTTCCAAGTATGCAGAGAATATCTACGGGAACGAATATTCAGGGAAGGCCATCTCAATTCATACGCTCTACTTAAGTAATAGACTAATGGAGCTTCCCGAACCCTAACCCGGGATTCCCACAGAGCCGCACCTTAATTCCCGGCATGGTTAGTCGGTTACCCGGGCGTTCCGTCTTTCCTCCAGGCGGAAAAAATAAAATAAAATAAAAATCCCGACCCCGGATGAAACCTGCAACGTTGTACAAGTCATCGTTCCAGCAACTTCCACTGCCAGCAAACTCTTCTTCGGACGATGCCCTCGATGGGTCCCTTGAGTGAGCTGAGATGTTTGGCACTTCTCAACCAAAACCTGGAGAGATCATCACGACTCCTGAGATGAATATGATAGATGGAGGAGATGAAATGAGCTTCTATACTCGGCGGAAACTCGATGAATGGTAACGTATCTACCTGTCTCCTATGAAGTGAACAAGGGGTTCAAGGAAAAAAGGGTTGCTTGCTGCCAGTTTTTTACCCTGCTGACCCGTTTTTTGTTATTAGTAGGTCCATCAAACTTTCCCAAAGACGGGAGTTTCGAAGCGAACAAGGGGAAATATGATTCTGTCCAACCCCTCTCGGGGAGGAGGAGGAGGAGGAGGAGGAGGAGGAAATAACCGTGGCGAGAAAGTTTTCGGAAGGGGCATTCTACCCGGGCCGTCCGACTTTTGCTACTCTGAGTGTCCCTCAGATCTTGCGGTACCCAGATTCCCAATGCCATCAGCTTGGATCAGAGCGATGCAAATCTTCAAATCAGCAAAACTTCCAGACTTATGCACCCAGTGCTCAAAAGATTGGACGAAAGCGGAGTTATACCTTATGTTTGAGGGGAAATTTCATGGATCAGATTTTCTTTCATCCAAGATGGTATGCAAGAGACGTTTTATTTCGGCCCTCGGCTAATTCGATGCCTGGGATCAAATGTTTCGGTTCTCCCCCACCAATGAAATATACAACTCAACATATTGCATCTTAATGTACCAGATGCACAGCCAAGCAGAACCCCGCTGAGGGGAGGTCAATTGCATTCTAGACATTGTCTTTGCCGGAGAGGAGACTATTTTTTTTGTGTGGTTTTGCATTTTTGTTTTTTGAAAATACCTATCGCACGGCTAAAACGGGATTTTAGAGAGCAGCCCCTACTGGACCGTGCGTTCTCCACCAAAATAATGTCCGCAGACGAAAGTTGATAAAATAAAAAAGAGCTAAAGAGACAACTGATCGATCGTTAGGTAAACTGCTCAGTTGCGTAATGTAAATGAGCTTCAAGTGGTTCTTGGATCGTCCGGATAACAGATTGATATCCTGGCTAAAACTGGCACAGAATTTTGGGGAGTCAGCCCCAGAATCCGTTGGACGCAGCGGCACTTGTCTATTCATAGGACATGAGTGCGAAGCTCAATGGCATATCTTTACGTGGATATCAATGGAATTATTGTTCGAGCTATCGAGTCTTTGATGCCAGGATTAGTAGGAGTCCAGAAACTTCGTTTTCTATGAGAAATGGGGGACCGTACTGATTTCGAGTGGGGAGTACCATTATTGAAACTCTAACCCATTAGCCGTTCCACAAATCGGGAATTTGATTGATTGCTCGGCCGAAGGGGCTTGTCATGATTGACACATTGACATTTGATCGTCTTGTGCTTGCATAACAGATTTGGTATAGGTAGGAAAATAATACGATTTAGCATGGGAGACTGCGAACTCCGAGGGAGTTCGTCCGATAAACAGCAGTTTATTGCCACCTCAAACGCTCGAGATCAGAACGCAAGGCGGCACACGTGTAGGGTGGAACCAAACATAACTATGGATCGGATCAGAGTGCCTCTGGTCGCGGGCAGCTGCGATAACGAATGATAGAGGGATTGATTGATGTTCCTCTGAGCTGGGCAATATATACGTTCCAAACAAACGGGAAACGGACTCGCTCAGACTGCCGGCGTCGATGATTTGTGTTGAACATGATCGGCGCATTCACTATTTAGCGAGCGCGCGGACATTGATGGTCATGACCAGCTTTCACAAAGCCATGATCAGGCGCTTGGTTATGGGTGCACTCAATCAGGATCCAAGCCTTTGGAACACACGGCAACAATCATTGAGAATGCGTATCAGACGAGTTACATTGATTTGCCGCCATGACCCCTCACGGGGTTACCTTTTCTTTTTTAATGCTTGAGGTGCAATTCGCCGATAGCACTATTGTAAGTTGTACCATTCCCTGTCGATGGAAGTCTTCTGGACCGGAACCAAGTCCAGTGCTAAGGGTGATCCTAGGTATCTGGCCTATCAACGCGGAAAACAATACACTGATATTCTGTGCATATACTTTTTTCGCAGCAGGTGCGGGTACGAGTGGAAGTGGGGAGCGAGCGCACAATCGAGCAATCGCCTTGCCTATGACCGGCGCGCGCAATTTCTCTCCCTTTCAAGGTGGCACTCGTCCCTCCCCCCCGACGAAAAGGCCGTCTGCGTCAAGCATTGGAGAGTCCGAGAATGGGCTGCGGGATTTGGTGATACCTTGCGTCTTTTCGACTCTGGGTTCATTGGCCTTCGGTATCAGGGTGATAAAAAAGCAGGAGAGTCGGAAATACAGGTTTGTTTGGGCCTGGTGGTTCTGCAGGCCATTGTGGTTGTAGTCGGTCATCCGCCACCTGCCTTCTTGACTCTGGCCTCGACCATGGTCAAGAACTGGATGCAGTCCAGGTGGGCAGAAAAGCTATCAAGTGGAAAGACGGTATCACACGTGTCTAGGTAATAGCTCTATGCCCGAAGTCAGGTGGTTAAATTTGAGTAAAGAGGCGCAATAAGTCATCGTAATACCACACTGAGGATTTAGCGTTGACAAAGATGTTGGAAGCATTCCCGTGCATCAGGGGCAATTGATCTACAAGACTAAAGACCGATGATTGCCACGAAGCGGAGCGTCGGGGGTATATTGGGCTTCTGGGGGGGGAAGGAAGACCAACGCTCACCTGCATACGGTACTTCAGCGTAGGCATGGCGAACAAAGGTTCACAAAACCGCTGGTGAACGAACACAAGGTGGGTTGGACCCTCGCCAACAATCTACCAAAAATAGTCTACTTCATCTGAGAAAAATTGTGAAAAAAATTGTGAAGAAAACTCCCCCCGCAAGGGCAGCAATGACAGGCGCTCCTGGAAAATATGTCATTGATTATTATTATTTTGTGTCGGTTGGTCTATTAGCTGGCCGAATTCCCCAAGGGGGGCCTTTTTTTTTTGGCAATGTATCAGTACATTCCTCAATTGCAGCAAAGCGCCGGCTAATCCGTCTCACAAGTACCAAGGACAAAGCTGCAACCGCGGGCCCTGTTCAAAGTCGTACTGTGACGGAAGGGGCCTAAGAAAGGAGGGGAAAAAAAAGGAACAGAGTCCACAGTCACTCGCTGGCCCAGATACGGCACCGTATCCCCTTCCTCTTTCATTGACGGTGGAAAGTGTAATCAAGATGGGGAGAAAGATATCATCCATACGGTACTTTGTGGTTTCTACTTGACCCATCCCGTGGGTGCCAATGGCGGGGCAGAGCGCCAATGTGCATTTCCCTTTTACACCCCACCGGGATACCCAAAATCGGGCTTCTAAGCGTCTCCCACTACATTAGGTAAGCTTCCCTACCCCATTCATGTTTCACCGAATCCGAAACGCACTGGTCGGGTGAAGTTATGATTTCTTTCTTATCGTTTTGCTACATAGAGAAAGGAAAGAGAGTTTTCGTTACTATAAGGAAACCCCGGTTCGGTGCTCTTTATCTATTTTACTGGGGCATGAGGGGCCTACAAGGTGAATGCATTTGGTATCGGTATGGGGAAAACGCTATGAGAATTAAAGAATAAGAGAAAGGAAGAAAGAAAAGAAAGAAAAAAAACCCAGAGACGGAACAACTCATCGTTTCGATGATTCTAAACACAACTGGTATGATACGATGGATAGGGGAACAACGACCACAACGCGAGATGCAGGGTGGGAATTAGATGGGTCATGCAACACGGGCCAGCAATTGAGCGTTGTTGAACTGCTTATTTCTCTTCTGCTTCTTCGTTTTCTTGGGGTGAAAGTAAAAGTGAAGAAATGCGAAATGGATTTCACCTCTCTGCTGGCTTATCGCTTGGTCAGTTCGTTCGGTTGGGGGCCCTTTCTGGAATTGAGAAATGGGGCTGGTACTCGAGTACACTGTACAAGTATCATGGCTGGGGAAATGGGTTGCGTTACCGGTTCTGGACATGGGCAAAGGACCGTTTCTCCGCTAACTTACTGTACTGTACTGTTACCGAAAGTGAGCAGTCTGGTATCGTACTTGATATATTGTAGTTTATTAAGTTGGTAGCTTGACTTAAGCTCTAGCAATTGTTTCACCCCAAACGCCCGATTCAAACAACTGAGACCTGCTCCATACGGTTCCTTTCTATTATATTTCCAACATGTGAGGCAAACGTTGATAAATAACCTACCACACCGCACAAGACGGTAGCTCTAATCCGCAACCACCGGCATCACCGAAACGTGGAATTAAAGAAAATAATAATAAAATCAATAAAAAAAGTCCCGATTCAAATCCCACCACCCGGCAAGCACCCGAACATCATCACCGAACCCAAAACCCTAACACCACCAAACCCAAAACCCAAAACACACCGACGTGTTACATACCCCCTCCCCCCTCCCTCCATCTACTCCCTAACATCGCATGAGGCTGAAACTACATATCACACCGTATTTACGAAACCCTAGCTACGGCAGGTATTATATAGTTATGGGATGGTATGGTATGGAAGTTAAACAACGGCCCGCAGAGCAGACCTCGCTGCGTGCGCTGCACTGCGGTGTACGGTACGGTAGGTCAAGCGAGTTCCTTCCCTGTGTGTCGTCATCGATGTGGAAATAATGTGCTGTGGGAATAGTGCAGCATTGTACGGTAATTTTTTTTGGGGGGGCTTTGATTTTGTGACCGGAGGATGGAGACTCGGGGGCGCTCGGGGATACGTGGCATTGGGTTGGGGTGGTATGGTAGAAGGTTTTGAATTTCGTAGAGGGGGGGATGATACTGGGATTTTGATTTCGGTCGGATGTGTTTCGGGGTTGGAGGGTATAGGGATGGATGGGGCTGAGGTTAGGTTGAGTTAGAGTTAGTTGGCTACCTAGATGGCTGTAGTAGCTTGGTGCCGATATCTCAGGACTTTCTTTCTCCAACTCTTCTCTCTTTCTCCCTTCGATTGACCGCCTCTCGGGCCTTCCGGTTTCCTTTTCATTCACTTTGCCCTACCCACCGCGCCTTCTTCCCACCCCCCTCATCCATCCCCATCCCCACCCCGCCTTCTGTTCTCTAGCTTCACAGATATCATCGTCATCTTCGAGTCTTTTTTTCCCTTCCATCGCTCTTTTAGCTTGGGAGAGGGCAATTTGCCATTGACTGCTCCACCCTCTGTGGGGTAACTTGCTGTAGAAGCTAACTTAACCCTGTCCATCTTCAACGCCGTTAATAATATCGTTAATAATAGTTGAACATATCTCGTTCTTTTTCAAATAATTACTTTCCTTTGCATCGCAGTAGTTGCACCCCCGCCCCCGCCCTGTGGGATACTACTGTACGAGTACTGTAAAATAACTTAGTTAAGGTCAAGTCAATGAGCAGGCAGTCCCATCCAGTGGATTATTCGTTCTCCCGAGATGGTGGGAGGGAAGGAGCATCGAAAATAAGCAAAGAATGGACTTTTTGGCGACGACGGTGATGGTGGATGATGGGGGGTGGCAAAGATGGTGAGCTCCTGTAGGGTAGGACAGAGCAGGGCAGCCTGCTTGGGCAAGTAGGCAAGCGGTAGGGTGCACGAGCGAGCGCGACTCCCGCTAAAATGTGTGCGCATCTGGTGGAGGTTAGCGCTGTTTACGCCCAAGGGAACTCGACTGAGCAGAGGCACGCAGAGAGGCAGAAGCAGAGGCTGACTGAACTGGACTCACTGACTGACCGACCACACCACTCGCATGCAAAACGGCGATGGGCTGGTGCTTCGTTGACCTATCGATAGGTAGGATTGGATTATTGGGATGGTGGTACAAATGGTACGTACGAGGCAGACGAACCGGGAGGGGGGGGGTGAGGGGAAGTACCAAACAATTCATAGTTCCGGAGGCTGATTGGAACATGGAAGGGTCAAAGCTTTTCCTTTTCAGAAGCCAAAAACAACGGAAATAAAAAACAAGGGAAAGTCGAATAGAAGAATACATTGACATTGGCGGAAACACAAGGGGGAGGCCGACGAGGGGTTTGGAAGTCGGTTACCCGGCCGGTTCCTTTTTCTTCGTTGCCGGAGCAAAGAAGTTAAAAATAGAGTAAAATTGTATTGTACCGTACCGGTACTAGTACTAATGAGAAAGGAGAAGTAGAAAAAAAAATTGACAAAGAAAAAAGTGACTTTCCTCTCTTTCGATTCCATGCCAGCGCACCCTGCAGTCCGGTCGTCACTGCATCTCTTCTTGCTCTCCTGCACATCTCATTCCTTAATCGCCCTCTCGGTCAAATTAGTTCATCTTAACCCCCACCCCTACCATTTTTTTTATCCTTTACCCCACAGTGCGACGAATGGGCGAAGGACACGGATTAGCCGTGTAGATTGTCTCGTTTCAGCGAGAACGAAGAGGATTCGACACAACGTGTTTTTATAGGACCTATGGATGTGAGTGTGCGTGCGGTGTGGTGGGGTTCGCATCCGGCTGGATGGGATTGGGACTAAAGAGGAGGATCAAAAAAGAAAGTGACAACAAACACCGCTTTCGGGGGTCGGCTAAGAGATGAGCGGGATCGATGATAGGACTGCGTTGGAAGCAGATCCGATGGGATGGAATGACCGGGGCAGGGGTTCTTTGTGAATAAAGCTTCCTCAGAGTGAGAGCGCGTCGGGTAGGGTAGGCTCTGTGCTCGAGTAAGTAGAGTAGAGAGGGTAGGGTTAAAAGCTCGTGAAGTTTAGGTAGGGGGAGGTTGAGCGGAGGAGGAGAAAAGCAAAAACAGAAAAGACAGGAGGGGTGATATCTGAGTGGACAGGTTTGGCAGCTCTTGGATGGGTGATTCTTCAGTGGTAAGGAGGGGTGCACACGCGTGGATTGACGTTTCTGGTTCAGATTGCTTTCTTTTTCCAATATTTCCTTTTTTCATCATTTTTTCCTTCACAAGCACTCTCGTTTGTTCACTCGACAAGGAGGTGACCCACGCTAGAATACCCTGGGATCAGAGGGGAGCGCAGAGCAGTGACTTGCTTCCCGCTTTTGATTTCCGATGGGAGAAGGGTCGACGCCCCGGAGCGTTGCAGGAAATTGAATTGAGTGGATACCGGTACTTTCGTATCAACGAAGGATGCTTGGATGGAGGTTAAAAAAAAGAAAGGAAAAACACTAAAGGAGGCAAAAAGGTTAAATAAAAAAGGAATAAATGAATAAATAAATAGAAAATCCACAACAAACGATTGGGGCTTGCTTCTAAGTCACAAAAGAGGCTTGATGAAGACGACAGCTTAGCGGATGGACTGCCTTTCTTGCCTGCCTGCCTAGTTGGCTATGAGAGTGGGGCAAACGAAACTGGAGATGATGCTGTGCTATAGTACCTAGTACACGATCAATTGAGCATCGATATACGGGGGGAAAAGGTGATAATATTATGGGGATGAGAGAGTTTTCAGAAATGAAGAGATTCACTACATGTAACCGACCGATACACATAATGGAGCCGGATCAATTGATTTGCTAATAGGAGCACCAAGAATATATATGGTGGAGGAGGAAGGAGTTGTCGTTATAAGCTTGAGACTTGTGATGGAGAGTTCCCGGGTTGGCAGCACCCAAGAGAAAGTAGAAAGAAGCTCCGTGCTCTGCTATGGGCTGGCGTAGACTAGAGAACTGACGATGAGGTTCGTATCACACAGTGAACGCCCTTGCACACCACACCTCAACCCGCACCACCACCACACGCAACCCAACCTCACCATGGGCCGCCATCACCACCGAGCAACAACCATAATCCCAGGCACAACAGGCAAGGTCGTCGTCAAGGATTCACTTGCCATGCCAGTACTCGAGTACTTGTACCATCAGAAGCAGAAGCAAGCCATCTTTTTCTTTTTCCCCGCCTTCATTGATACCATAGCGCACAGTATGCGTTTGATGGCCACGGTACTGTAGTACAATAGCGTACATAGTACTCCCCCTACTCCCTACTCGGGATAGTACTGGACAGTTCCAGGTGCACTCGAGTACAGTCGCACCTCGCTGTCCCGGATCTCGCTTTCCCGGATCCCCCGCTGTCCCGGACGAAATTCCCTGAATTCTGAATTTTTTTACACCAAAGCCTAACTCACTGTCCCGGATAATTCGCTCTCCCGGACAGATTCCTTGAATTTTGGCCATCCGGGATAGCGAGGTGCGACTGTACTCGAGTATGGTGTATTTGTGGTATATGATAGGTATGGGTACTCGATGGTGGGAAGGGGTGAGAGTTTGATGAGTGGATTACCATAACCAAGCTTGACCAATATTTCTGCAGGTCTCTCGCTTCATGGTCTTCAAACGCAACCATGACCCAGTGGGGACCTCACTCACTCCAGTTTGGTCGCCTGTCAGACCCTTCCAATGAGTGATGTTCGACCACCCATCTATTCAGATATCAGCGACCTAAATCAACCCCTTCACAAAGTTTGCCCCGGGCCTTTCCTTTTGCGCAATTGCTTGCTGCATGAAGTGGAAAGGAAAGAAAGAAAAAGAAAAAAACACAAAAACAGAATTCCCCCTTCCTACGAGTACCGGTATTCCTGTCCAGCAAGACGCCTCTCCAGTTCGGGGAGGAAGGCAACGAACCAATGCCAACTGCGTCCACCATCTCGCTCCTCTTCTCACACTCACACCCAGCAGCAGCAGGAGGCATGAGCAGCAGAGGCAAGAACATGCTGCCTGCTGCTTCCTGCTGGTTAACTTTAGCGTGCTTATACCGCTGATTTCCACCGTAACGTACATTTCCTTTGCACTTCCCTATCTATCGTTCTTCTATCAACTCACCTCCTCTTCCCTTTCCCTCATATCCCCTCACTCAATCATTCAATCAATCAATCTAAACCCACTCCATCTGGCCGACTACATACATACTTGGTAGCACCTCCTCTCGCCATCTTGTTCTACTACCTACATCCTGTCTATACACCTCTCTCCTCTCCTCTCCTCTTCCCCTCCCATTGTCTGTGCACACCCCTCTTTTCCATCCGGTCTTCTCCCAGCGCCCTTGATCTGCTTCATGCACCTTTCCTTCGTTGAGCGTCATCAAGCCCTGCAGCATCCCTCCTCCTCCACCTCCATTCTTCCTCCCCATTGACAAAGCCCACGCCTCTCTCATCCTCCCCTCCCCTCCTCCTCCCTCCTCCGCCGGCCCCATCAATCAATTCCACCAGTCCCACCAGTCCCCCCTCCTCCCGTTTGAGTACAATACCCCCATCACTCTTCTTTCATCATCATCACTATCATCATCATCCCCACCCACCCCCATCAAAAGGCCGCACTCGAGCGGAAACAAATAAGTAGCTGCGAGAAGAAACTATTCTGGGTTCCCCGATTTCTGTAGCATCGCCCATCGAAGCAAGCAAGCAAGAGCCCTTTGTTTTCCGCATCTTCTCGGAAATCTACCGATCCAAGTGATCAATTGACTCAAACTGAAGTGTCTGCCACCCCTTTGTATTGAGTTTTCATCCCCTGCGGGATCATAAAAATAAACTCTCAACTCAAAGTCTATACCCTCAACCTTGCTGGTCCCAACGTGACCCAAAAGGAACAGCTGGTTGTATTGCAGACTAGCGTGGGTCGCAAGCCATAAAGGTATGTGTCTTCTTATTTTCTTTCAATTCTCCGACGACCACTTCCCTCCCACTCCCCTCGCATACCTACCTATCCACCTCACCCACACCTCACACACCTCACCTCACCCCCCCCTCATCTCATCATATAATTGTATATATCTATATATACGGGCTGAAGCTCATCAACCTAACTATGCATTCAGCTCTACCCAGCATAAGGGAATCCAGCATGCCTCCTTCGACTTCGACTGCTACCTCTTTCACTGATTCCCGGGTTCTCCCTCCAATTAATACTACAAACCTTTCTTCTCCTATTCGCCCATATCAGTTTCAAACTAGAAGTTCTCAACCGATACCTCCTGATAGTTTCCTCTCGACACTGCCCCCCATGGACTACTTCCCATCTAATCAATCCAACCCTTCCTCCACCTCCTCGACACCAGCACCCATCGAGCCCCCATCACTCAAGCAACACCAAGCCCCACGCCGAAGCACCCGGAATTTCAAGAAACCGTCAATTTCTTCGTTGCTCTCAGACAGCTCTGGAGATTCCTCTCCTTCCGGCCAATGGTCAAATGCAAGCTCTCCCACCACCACGGCTTCCAGTGGTACACGAAGTAGCTCTGTATCGACTTCGACTACTCCCCTCAGCGGTTACAACAACACTGGGTATGAGTTTGAGATGGTAAGACGGAGAAGTAGCTTATCGCAGATTGGTAGTCCCATGTGTGATCTAGATCGTCTAGATAGCTTGAGTGTTCAAAAGGTCGATTCCGATGTCATGAATGGAAGCGGGCGGCGGAAGGCCAGGAGGTTAGTCTAATTTCGATTCTCGAATTTGACTATCCTTAAAAAAAAAAAGAGGAAGCTGACTAGGGTGGGGTAGTTCTCCTCGAACGGGAGTTAACAATGGCAATACCGATGAGTACGATGTTCTGGGCAGGAAGAAGTGAGTTTTTACGCTTACTGCCCTTTCGTCTCATTTACCACTTGCTAACTGGCGTGACCCACTAGGCCGAAGACCCCAAGAACTCCTATGTCATGGGATCCTCAAGACGATGTCCTGCTCAAATCATTGAAGGAAGAGCAAAGGCTCGGATGGAAGGAGATCGCGACACACTGTAAGCAAGCGGTTGCCCAAACAATCAAGTGAACCTCTTTAGTCCTAACTTGTCTGTTTGCGTAGTCCAGGGAAGAACATCTCACGCCTGCCAGTTCCGTTGGCGACGTCTTGCCTCCGGAACCCTAAAGTACTACCAGGGTCACCGCCGTCCACCAGTTGTGACAACAACCTCGACGTCCTTTGCCAACGAGATGGCAACCGCAACCACAGGCACCGTTTCCGGGAGTCCTAAAATCCTGATGAGAAGCATCAACAACATCTCACCCGCTCCATCAACAAACCCAAACACACCACAACTGCGCCACACGATGCCACACTATTCCCCGATCGCTGCAGAATCCCCTCTACGCCCTCACTCGGCCTATTACCCTCTCCCACCATCCACGCCTTGGGCCTCAAGTGCACCCTTCCAGATGGCACTTTACCAAACGACCCCGCTACCGTCGCCCCCTTCATTCCCGAACCGATACATCCTAGAGGAGCCGGTAATGGAACCTTGGACTTCCAGTGAAGACGCGCTGTTGCTAGACAAAAAGAGATCATTCGATGAAGTTAATGTATTACTCTCCAACCGGAGCGAGAAAGAAATATGGGAACGAATGACAAAGCTGAGGAGCCAAGTTGGTCCAGAGTCTCTGAGGAGGCGACATACAGCTGACGAAAGCATGCGCTTGCCCGTGATGGGTATCCGACGGAACAATACTTGGGAGAGGTGATTTTTTTATCAAAAATTATCACACAATCACCCCAACAGAGTCCATACCCAAATGTTGCGATGATCGAGTGAGGTTTCCTCTTTTCCTTTTGAGAGAAAAAAATCCATCATATTTCATTTCCTCCTATCTCTTATAGACGCAACGGAGTGAACGAACGCTTCGGTGCCCCGCCCCTCCTCCTTATCATCTCCAAGATGATCACAATACCTATTCGCAGACCAGTAAATACCCTCCTCATTCTTATCCAAAAAAGTCATCTCTTTCTCCGATTTTAAAATGGCCTAAGGTTTTTCTTTTACTTTACTATTTCATCAATCATTATCTCGGCAGGGTCAGGTCAGGTCGGTCAAGGCAGGAGCATGGTTCTTTCATCTCATTTCATCTTACGACTTACCATTTTTTATTATTTAACCTCGGAGCATTTGGTGTTTGGGTCCGTTTTCTTATTTTTTCTTCTTTCGTTCTCATTTTCATTCATTTTTTTCTTGTTTAGCGGAAATTCCAGGTGATGATCTGTTTTCCTTACGTACTCGTCATAGTTACTTTTTACGTCTCCCATGCATTACGTGTTCATGTTGGCGTTCGGTTTTTCATCTTTTGCTCCTCTTCAGCATTTCCTAGCCTCTTCCATTTCCCCCTTCTTTCTTCAAACGGATGGCACAGGATGCTAGAGTAAAATGGGATTTCTTTTTTATTTCTTACCTTCTGGGGTTTTGGTGTCCTTTTTTCTCCTTTTTTTAGGTTTATTACAAAAGGGGTTGATTGGCTGGTTGAGGGGGCGAAGGGTGGTGAAGAAGGGGAAAGAGGGAAGGGGAAGGGGAAGGGAGGGGATTGTATGTATAGGGTAGGAAGGAAGCGAGAGAATACATTGATAGAGTGCCCTACTACCATGTTTGCGCACAAAGTTTGTTGAAACAGAGATTGTGGAGGGGGAAGAGTGAGGGTGAAGACGAGGGCGGCGATACTTTGGTGTTTGGGCATCTGGGGATGGTACAGTAGGATGACTTACTTGGAGTAAGACATGACAACGAGAAGAGAAGGGAAGAGAAGAGCAGATGAGGTTGTGCCTCTACACCAACGCTGCCTCCCATCTACCATACTTGTAGCATAATACCACAGCCAGCACTATCGCCCATCCACCCTCCACTCCTGGCACACGCGCCTCCTCACTTCCTTCCTACGCAGCCCTAAAAACATCCCTCCCCTTGAGTTTGCCCCCTTCACCTCACCTCACTCCACGCCCCTGCTCTCCCCTTCTTTGACGGTAAAACACATCCAAACCCTCACCTCACCTCACTGAGCTCAGCTCATCCCCACCTAGGATAGCGAGGTGGAAAAAAAACCCACAAGGCCCGAAACCCCCCGCAAACCCATCGGTGGGCTAAGTCAAACAAGTGCACAAAAGCCGTTTGAACGAGACGCACATACGGCACAGCTTTATCTCGGATACACGGTAGGGTACTGTCCTGTTTGCACCGTACAGCAGAGGAAACATCCCAGATCCCTGCTGCGGCTCTGCGGAAGGAAAAGAGGTGTGGGTGCAATGGTCTGTGCGGGGGGGGGGGGTTGCTTCCGCGTAGAATTGCGAGATAGGGTATGTAGGATATGATGGACAGTGTATTGTATCACGCGAATGAATGGATGTGCAGGGGGGGGTGGGATGGGGGGGTTCTATTGTCGTGATGGACGTTGTGGTAATGGCCAATGCTAGTGAGATGGGATGTAGCGTGAGTAGAGTACTGGTACTAGTAGAGTAGAGTAGAGTAGGTTAGAGTAGAAAAAAGAAAAGAAAAAAAGAAGGGCAATTCTTTTTTCCCCCGTGTTCTATCAATCTTCGTACATATCCCGTTCTCGTCTGGTGACCGGGTGGTATCCCGTACTCTATGTATGTATAATACTCGTGCTACTACGATAGTGCTGTATAAGCGTGGCCAATTTCTAGGGCTCTTTCTTGGTTTTCTTTGTCTGCCCGTTGCTGCACTGTGCAGTACAGGGCTCTTCGTTCAAGTGAAGTCGGGCAGCATGGACCGGGGGAGGGGGGGGGGGGTTCGCCAACCAGCCAGCCGGCCGGCCGGCTTACATTGCACATCACGAGGTTTATCCAATCCGACTCCTTCACTTACCTACAGCACCATACGACGGCAGACCTGCCCCCGCAACCAACCAAAAACCACCATATATCAGATAATTGGTCCATCAAGGGTTCAAATCCCTTAGGCTTTTCAAAGCGGTTACCGTATCTTCGCTTTCTAGCCTCTTTGCTACTGGATCGGTAGTTATTCGATTTTTGATTCTTTTTTTTGCTAGTCTAGTTTGGCTTAGCCCTGGCTTACCTCAACCTTGAGCAGGTACCGTAGGTGCCACCCAACTCATAAATGCGCTGCGCTACTCGCGCACCCCCCCCCCCCCCCCCCCGTAACGTACATTACAGTAACAGTTTACGGCACCGTATATATATATAAAAGGCCTTGTGGCTTTTTTTCTTTTTCACGCCTTGCAAAGCGATAAGTTAGATATTGCCGCCACCGCTGAGTTTAACCAGATACATATTGTACTGTACGTTGCTTGTACAGGGCACCATGCTAGGCCGTGCCATGCACATAGTGCGGAGGGGAGGGGAGGGGATCCAATCGAACCAGCAGGTTGGAGGGGTTTCCGAAGGCTGGTCGGTTTTTCTTGGTGGGAATTTCGCTTTATAGAGTCCCAGCCGGGGCTTGCTTGCTTGCCTGCTTGCTTGCGGTGGTTGATGTTGATTGAGGGTGAGGAAGGGAAGGGAGAGGGAGGGAAAGGAAAGGGCAAATCAGATCGTCTGCTCAGCGTTGCCTTCTCGTGCATGGATCAACCATATGTTACTCAACCCTAATCTTCTACTATGCGAGTGCAGGTTAGGAGAAAAGGACAATATACTGGTGCCGCAATCTTGCCCCCAGCCCAGGAAGCACCGAATGGCAAGACGTCAAATGGTCTCCAAATATGTATTACCGGGGCCGGTTGCTCCTCACTTATGTAACATGCCGCATGATGTCTTTTCCCCCTTCCTTGAGAAAAAAAAAACAAAAAAACATGGGAAAATGCGACCATCGGGTCATCCTCATCGTTCGTCGTTGAGTACCTTGGCGGCAAAAGTTTAGAGATGGCCTAGTATAGCGTAAGCCCCCCCCACTCGTGATAACTTTCATAGAGGTAGGATATTCCGAAATATGGGGTATGAGAGGATGTATGAGGCTAGACTATTCCAGGCTCATTCTGTCCCTCAGCCTCCACTCGTTATAAAAACCTACTTCTCCCTCCAATTGGGCTCGCCAATTCGTTATTCGCATAACACTTTTGAGCGCGTTCTCCCTGCCCAACAAAGTGCAAAGTAGATAAGAGGTATATTTTTTCTCCCTGCTTCCGGGACCAAAATAATAATAATAATAATTGGAGGACACGATCGTTGTGTTTAGTGTTATGTCTCAGATTCACTTCCGAGATGAATGTACAAAGTCATTGAAATAACGCCTCTTCGTGCTCTTAGTCAATTAAATGCAGAAGCACGTGATCTTTATTTTTCTTCTTCTTCACCGCTGTAAGGCGTGGCCGGTGCAAGAGATCGTGGACGCAATCAGTGGTCTCGGGGTGTTAGCGATCGTGATGTGAAACTAAAGCTTCAGAGCAATTCGGCACCCCTGGCGAAACAGAGGAGAACTATCACACAGTGAGCAGATGGTAGCCACGGGGTGGTTTTGCGTAAATGTTCTATCTCTTTCTGTCGCCGGGGGCTAGAACTCAGCTAGGAAAAAGTTGTGCGTGTCAGAGGGTGGTAGGTAGGCCTAGAGTGTTCTGAACCCCCCGATCAGATTAAATAATTCAGCCCTCCTACAGAAATGGTAGGGCAATCAACGGCAGACCCTCGCTATGATTCCCTCGGATTATCAAGCCATTGGCTGCCATTGGGGGATTCAACGTTCAGGGACCTCCTTAGACTCGCAGCCGAGTGACTGATCGTGATTGCATTCCTGTTGGTTAGCCGGGGTCACGGTCCGAATGATACAGTCGATTCTGACCGATTCTGATTAAGAATCCGGGCGTGGAGCAAGGCCACACAACGTGGTAACTGCTTCTAGCTCCTGCAAAAGCATTACCGTCGTCATCATGATCATCATCATGGGTTACCACGGTCCCGAGCCCCACTAGCTGAGTACATCAGATTGTGAAACGGTGACGATAGTTAGCGTGACTTGGTTGTAGCTGTGATGGTGATGCATCTATCGTCTCTAACAATGGCTGCAGTCAGTTCTGCCTCAAATTACCTAAGGCTCCGCCAGATGGTACAGAGGACGGAGAAGGACTGAGTATATTGCACGGAACGCTGTGACGGACAACTGGTTCGGCCAAGAGAGCAGTCTGGCAGGTTTGCGCTGCAATGTCATAAAAACTGGGCTGGTGAAAGCGGTGATGTTATTTGGGATTAACAGGATCAAAAGCCCCGGGGTTAATCTGACATCCGTCTCCTGCACATGCGGTTTTGGCTCCACCATACTAGTTTTCTGGCACGGAACGCGTGGATCGCTTTGTGACTTGACATGGAGTGCTCGGTCCAAATAGGGCTGTTCTAATAGTGCCATACTGGTTTTGGGGTTATTAGATCCTGCTTGCAGGTGCTTTATCGGAAGGTGTTTCTCTATGGGGGTTCAACTTCTCTTGGATCAGTGATGCACTCCAGGTAAAATATCGGCCGTAGGGGCGCCCTGGTTTTCCGCTGTGCTTTCGGGTGATAGTAGGGCCAAATTAGTGTATCGGAAAGTGAGGGAGATGAACTGTGGCTCCCACTTAGTTAGTGGGGGGAGAGAAAAAATCCTTAGCCATGAATCATAATATATTATTATTATTATGTTAAAAAGGGGATAGGGTGGCTGCTGACATAATGAATCCATTTTAGTGGGGGCAAAAATGTGTCTTGTGGCTTTTCACACTTTTGTTCTCCTCTTCTCTATCCACCATCATCCTCCGATCCACTTCCATTGATTTTCATTGATAGATCTCAAGTGTGTAAATCCACTTTATGAAAATCAATCATATCTCTACAAACCAGATTTTTAACAGCTAATATTTTTAGATATTAATCATCAATTCCTTGCAGCCCAAAGCCACCACCATACTATATACCACCCGGTACACCCAAATACCACCATTTACTTCACTCATGGAACTTGTATTTCAGTGACTCCCATCATGCCCAATGTCAGACCAGTTTGTACACTTATTGCCGCGGGAAAAACCTTTCTTCTTTTCGATTTGAAAGAGAAAGTATCATGGTTGATGGATATTGGGTTTGTTATATCAGCGCTTTGTTCTCAATCGAACGCAATGGGCTCATAACGTGATGGAGGTTCACCCCCGATCGTGTGCTCAGATGTGTTGTTGGGTAGAGAGGTTGTGTTGTCTATTCTCTATCGATGTTGCGAGCTACGGTTCACCTTAAGTAGTGAATACTCTGCTCATACATGTGATAGCCCTATGTCTCCGCATATGCCCCATACATCCGTTCATCCCCTAGAATGTTCCTGATGTCCACACTTTGGTGTTCCTTCATATATGTGGGCGTTCCCTGTGCCTCAGCTATTTCAGCTATCGCTCCTCTCAGGCAATGCTCCACTACTGGGATTATTATGCCATCACACATAAGTCCTATAATTCTGGCGATACGAACTTTGATGAAGTGAGCCGGAGCATCGACAAGCTGCAAGTCGGGGGTCTCTAGTTGCACCCGAGCTAGGTAGCATATGATACCCACCCGGAACTTCTCTAATATTTTGGGAGGGATCTACTGCGTGCACAATAGTACTATCACTCTGAATTCGGGAAAACCATTCGGCGAGTGATCTCTTGTGATTTAACAAGGCCCTCTTGCTTTTAGGGACAGTAGACTATTGGAGCCCCTGTAGCATATTAACACCACAATCTCCCCCCAGATATATAGGGGTTCCCCCCTACATTCCGAAAGGCAACGCATTTTTCCCATCTCGCTTTCGCAGGTTTTTAGCCAAGACCGCTTCCCACCTCCAGGCTACTCACTCCCTCACTCCCCTCCAACCAGCTAGTAGGGAGGAAAGGTGAGCTAAACCCTCAGAAGTTTTTAGGGATGTTCCCGTTGGTATCTCGGAAGCAGAGAGACCTGGTTTACTCGCCCAGCTGTCGATTTCAGCAATTAAAACGGGGAATGGGCTTGGGTTGGGCATCCGCCGTTCTGGAGACGGAATCGGCAATGGTGTCCATGATACTCAGATAGATGGTGTTGTATGATATGGGAAAAAAATCTACGGGTAGGTTTAGTAACATGCTACCCCTATCACTTTAATAAGTCTGCGGAAAGAATGATTAGCAATGGTGTTGTAGCGGAGGTTGAGACGGAAGCCTCCTAAAACTTCAGATAACCTGGCCCCTTGCCCAGCCCGAGTATTGGCTTCTAAGCAACCTCTGCCAGGAAACAGACTATCCAAACCGTAAAAACCTGGGACCTCAATCCCTCATTGTGTGACACTTAGTGGACGCATGATATCCTGTCAGACACCCTCTGAAAGCTGGTCCCTAGCGAGCCACCTAAACCCTTCATCCTCTATTTATATTCCACACCTCCTCTCCTCCATGACCGGCGATGCTCTTCGATCCGCACAGCAGTAAAACCATAGTAAAGAGACCTATAACCGAAAAGAATCAATGACAGGTACCAGAATTGACTTAAGGGTGACTAGGAGGATACTGACGCAGGATACCAGAATGCCATCACCACCCGCCATCATTGATAGATTTTACATGCTATTATAACACTCTTGCATAGTAGGTAATACCTTGTATAATACATAAATCATCATCCCTAATCTATTTCCTCCCTTCTTCAGTAGCCTTGAGTCTGTGAACAGGGTTTATTTCTCACATTGTAGTCGAGCTGTTTTGGCAAGTTTTACTTACCTCTTTATTCATGCAGCCCTTTTTTTATATCTGATCCATCCACAAAGATGCTGCCGCTGGCAGTGCTGATAGAAAGGACCGAGGGGCGCCAGGATCTAGAGGGGCGACGTCCTTTAGTCGCAAGACGAGAAAAAAAAAGAGAGACTACATGGCTAGCCATGTGTCTGGTGACGCTGCAGCTGTTTGGATGCAGTTCTTCCTTTGATGCTCCACCCCTTCTCCCTAACCTCTCCCTCCATCCGACCACCACTTCTTCCTCCGATCAGCCCCCCCCCCCACCCAATCTCACACTCGACACTGATCTCTATCTCTGTTTAATGTTGATCTGGATCCTACTTCTGCTCCAAGTATTATTATTATTTTTATTTTTCCTGCATGCTGGGGCCTGTGGTTCAAAAGTTGTTTTTATTATCTCGGCTTCCACTCACAACTAGGATGAGCACGTATTACAAAGAGATTGGTCCTGAAAGAGATATTATCATCTCCCACCCGAGTACAGAATCGAAATTCCGTCTCCCTTCGCGGATTTTGTCCCTTGCTTCCCCGGTCTTTCGAGCAATGTTTTCATCAAGATATTATGAGGGATTGGCATTGGCGCCTGCTGTCGGGGTGGTCGAGATCAGCCTACCAGACGATTCTCCACGTGCGATGGCAATAATTTTCCACATTTTGCATTTTCAAAATCCGGAGGTGGGTAAAGAAATTGAGAATGAGGTCCTCTATGAGGTGGCCTTGATGGCCGAAAAGTATGAGCTTATTGGAGCATTGGGTCGTTGGAGAGAAACTTGGTTACAAACAACCGCCCGAGATGGAAGGAAATGGCTTTCGGCCGTTTACCTTTTGTCTGGCAGAAAAGTTTCAAATGTGGATTGCTGGAAGGCTGTGCTGAGCGATAATGGTATGAGCGGTGGTAATGACGAACCAACGGGATCCATCTTGCCTTGTGATCTAATTCCTGAGAAAGTCTTTGGTATGATCTATCTTATATATATTCTAATACTTGGAATTATAGCTAATCCAACAGCAGAAGCAATTTTCAACACCCGCCTAGTGGCTATCAGCTCCCTCCTGAGTGTGCTCGAACGGTTCACGAACCTGTACAATTCTAGCCGCATCAAGTGCAGGGTGGATCAATTGCTACCTAGAGCCGGGGATGGGGGTTCCAACTGTGACAACACCATCAAAGGAGCGCTGATGTGGAGTAATTCTGGCCTTGGAATATATCCCCCCGATATCCCAGCACCCCCATATAGAGGGTTTTCTGTTGAGAACCTGGTGATGTTTATGGAATGTATTGACCCGGAGGAAGGTGTTGGCCCTGAGCACGAGGCTTGCAAAATTGGTACGCAAATCGATAGGGAAATGAGTGAGATACTCGCAAAGGTGAAGGAGTTCAAATTTGTCGAGGTCGAAACTAAGCTATAGTGAAGGGGTATAAGAACCTGGAGGTTGGGGATATGAGGGTCTGCCAGTGGGAGGGGGGGGGGGGGGGTCGGGGTGCCGTGGGTTAGTTTTTTTTTTTTTTTTTTTTTTGTTGTCTTTTGGTTTGTTTTTTCGGTGGGGGTGGGGGGGGGGGGGGGGGGGGCCCCTCGAGGTGCCGTGGGTTAGTTCTTGTAGGGGTTTGATAACCGGGATGTTTTTTGTATTTTTTGAGCAACTCCACAAGATCGGCCGGCTGCAGTCTCCATCTGCCAATGGCCTGTTTCTGTTTATTTATCTACTTGTGCTAGCAAAGGTCCGAGGCATACTAGGGTCTCCATAGAAAAACAAAACCGCATTAGCATCCACTTCCGCCACACTAGCATACACTCCTAAATTGGTCCCTCAGGATCCATTCCCCCACACCTTCAAGGTGGTCCAGAACATTCTGATTCCGCATCTTGGGATCCAATGAGGATAGCCAGGCTAGGATATCAAATCGGTCAGCAACGGTAAAGTTAACAGTAGTGAGGAATGAATCAGCCTTTTAATTCTGTCTGCAAAATCACGAGGGTGAATTAAAGGGCTGAACGCTTCTCAAAATGTCGGCTCCACGTATTCCCAACATTTCAGCCACATCACTGCCCTGTAAGCACCTCTCTGAATTCTGGGTTTCATTATACCAAAACCTGACCTGTTGCCCTAGATTACGCAAAAATATATATTCAATTATCTGATCAACAATTCAAGAGAATAGGGAGGAAGGGAAATGAAGGAAGAAGAGAGTTTAAATGGGAAGCAGTAAGTGCAGTATGAAGCCATGATTGTACTGTTCAAATTGTATGCTATAGCGGCTGTCGATCCGCGGATGAGCACAGTAGAAAATTACTAAATCTTCCACTTAGCATTAGGGAAGAAATGAGAGAAACAAATTTTTTGTAAAGGTTTGAATAAAGAGCCTCTGGTATGGAAAATCTGAAAATGTGGAAACGAGATGTTAGAAACACGTTTGCTCAATTGGCTTGAGTGCACTGAACGCTTCAAGCAAACCCCTAGAAGGCCAATCCCCGTTTTCTGATTTTTTCTACCAGAGGTTGTATACATCAGATTCAAAGCGCACACTCGCTTCTGCTCCTTACACCTCACTCTAGTTCTACCCCCTACGTCCTGTCCCTAAGAAATGCAAATTTGAACTCAGTGCCATGCCTCCACCTCTGCTCCTCCTCATGTGAATCCTCAGCACTCTCCCCCCAGCAGGAGTTCCAAATATCCAACCTGTCCACTTGGGCGAGGACCTCATCCACCTGCCTAACTACCTGTCCAACAATTGAGCACTCCCGGTGCCCCTGGTCTACGTCGACACAACAGCGTAGGCCCTTGATCGCTAGGGCTAGATTCTGGACCGAGAAGCCTTTATATGGTGGCTGAGGAGCGGGGCGTATTCCAATAGTGGTGCGGAGGGTTATCAGCGTGCCAAGGATCCTCACATCGCAAGTGGGAATCGATGAGCGGAAGATGGGCTTGGGGCCAGGTGTTGGTATGTAGACTCTGCATTTTATATCGCGAGTAAAGTAAAGGTTTGTGAAGTACTCCACCACTGAGAGGAGAGACCTGATCGCTGATATTCTGGCCTCAGAAATTAATTCTAACACCAGATTAGCTATAATTGCAAGTAGCATCGGAGGGTGAGGTGTATATCTTACCAAGAACTCTTGTTGGAACCAGATTAGAATCCAGGCCATTCTCCTCCTCCATCTCAGTTTCCTTCCCCTTTTCACTTCCCCCATTGAGATTGCAATCATAGTCGTGACTCTGCAAAATTGCTCTCTGACACTCCTTCCTAAACCCCTCTCTATCACCAAACACATACATGGCAAACAGCCCCGTGCCCCCCCCCCCCGGGCCCCGCGCCCCAGGGGGCCCCCCCTGCTCCCCTCAACCAAGCTTCCCCCCACAGTCCCACAGCATCAACGAGATCATACTTATGCACCACGAGCGCAATTTCGTAGAGGAAATCATAACTAACGTTCTCACTCACGCAGTCGTGTCGGAAGTGCAGTATATTTAATATAGCCTCCAGCGCTTGTGGGGACCCGTCCGGGAATTCGACCTCTACTAATGCCGTAGCGGAGGCGAGAGCAACACCTCTAAGGGAGTGTGGAGAAAACATTGCACGGAAGACAGGCGATGCAAGGGATAGAATTCTTGAGGATACCCGGAACTTGGTCGAGGTGGTGGGGAAGATAGCGATGACGTCCCCAAGAGGATCAATTTCGTTTGTCGGATTCATATTGAGTTTTAGTGGTACTAGAGTGGAGGCCGGGTGTGAGGATAAAGAGATTGAGGTAGAAGCTGGGAGTAAAGTAGGATAAAGTACCGTGGACAGTGCCTGTGACTGTAGGGTTGTAGCTGGGGTAGGTGTTAATTGAAGAGGACTTAGAGAAGCTCCTAATACAGTTAGATGCCCTCTGGGGCTAGGCATTTTTAGTAGATACAGAGCCTCACCTGACAGGTCCCCTACCCGGACAGCTAAAGCCAAGTGAGAAACTTTCATGTGAAAGCATCGTATTGGGGAATATTGAGCAAACTTGGCGCCAAGACTACCGACTGAATTTTCCAATAAAGTGCCTAACGGTCTAATAGCGATTTTAATAAGATATACTAAATACAGTAAGGGTTTGCACTTAAGAGAAAGAAGAAAAACTGCTGAGGAAAGCGAGAAATTCAAAGTACAAAATCCAGAGGAAGAAAAATAGAAAAAGAAGCGAGAAAAGCTAGCTAGGGGGTGGGCAGTGAACGAGGGCATGATATTTACTCCTCCTTCTTGCGTTTCCTCCTTTTCTGAATGTCGTGCCTTTCTCTTTTCTTTTGAATACAAATCCTTACTGTATTTAGTATATCTTATCAAATCGTCATCAGGCGGTATCGCCATCAGACGGTCAGGCACTTTACCTTTGAATCTGGCAAGCACTTGGATGAGGTGTGGCAACCTGGGTGACCGCTGCTGGTTTCATACAAAACCCACTAATTAGCATCTGGTTGGGTGGGCTGTGATGCCTGCGATTTGTGTACACTCACGGTAAGAGAGTTGTGGGACAGGAGAAGAATCTTTTACTGCAAGTTTAAAATGTCCCCCGGCCTCTTTACTTGTATCACACTGACAGGCAGAGGCATCTTCGGTGGTGGTTGTAAAATGGGGAAGAGGTCAACGAATAGGGGGGGCTCAGCGAACAGGGCATCTGAACGAGCGCTAGCTTGTGGCTGATGAAGTGGCTGATGAGGTCTTGGTACAGTACGTGTACGAGGGGGTGGGGAAAAGTCTGGCGAACGTGTCTCACAGAATTTCTGTCAGTTGCCGCCAAGAATTCGCCAGACTTACCCCTACCCCCTCCTACAAGAAGGTAGCAAAAAGTCGGGCGCCCTCCACGATCCACTCCCCCGATCGTATCACCTACAGGCGGGCCCAGAGACCTGCTCTCATACAAGCGGGCTCAGAAGCCCACCAAGTGCCAATCTGCTTTTACTATTCCATGCATTCATATTTTAGTATCTACCAGATATATTGAAAGATATGTTGTCATTACTCAGGCTGGGTTATCAAGGGGGTAATAATGGGAGTGGTGAAGGAGTCAGGGGAATTCTCGCGATTGAAACAAGGGCGTGGTTACCCGGACCAAAAAAATAGCGAAAGGCCTAAAAATGGCAGTGCGCCCGACCTACCCTTTCACCTGTGTACAACAGTCGCTCCCTGTATCAGCATGAAAGCTGCTGTTTGTTGAACCTCCCTGTTTGTTGACCCCCCCTCCATGCTACTTCTTAGTTTTATATGATACCAACTAACTCATTCCATTTGACAGTCTAAGATTTTCAAATTTCATTTCTGCATCATGGCCGGTCACTCGGTGGATTTTAGGGTTTGAGCAGTAAAATATGATGCGTCACCACTCAATACAATACAATGACGTACTGCAAACTTACCAGATGCCGTTTGCTGACTATCATAAAGTCTCTAATGATAATTTTGGATCTTAGTGTAATATTTATTTTATTGCTAGATGAAATTATATCAGAACTTAAGGTAGGAGATTCTATTTTTTTAGTATTTTCTCCGAATCGCAAATTTACGGCTTTCCCCTTTCTACCACTTACCTTCTAGCATAAATTCAATTCTTTCTTTAATCCCTACTTTGTGCCGGTTGCCTTAAGCCAATGCATTTCGGCGCTCAGGATCGGCTATCTCAGCTCTTACATTGTTCCCTTGGTGTTTGTGCTTTCAATTACTCTTGGCAAGGAAGCGCATAGATATTGCTCGGTGGAGGAGAGATACGGAGGTTGACAGTGAGATATATGAGGTTCTCTCAATTGCGAATGATGGGGTGTTAAGGAGGAAGAAGGGGAGTTGGGAGGTATGGATACACCAAGCAAAAGAGGAAGAGTTTCTAGTGGCATGGAGGGTAGATACCTCTCATAGGCATAGATATGATAAAATGTTACCTTACAAACACCAGGGTTCCAAACAGCCCTTAACTGTTACATCTCACTCCCCCCCTAATTTCTCATTACACCTGCAGCTGATTGCCTCAGCTTCTTCCCTTACCGAATTTCTCTCCTAGCTACCCTATTCTTCTTCATCATCGGCCATTCTTCCTTCTTTCCCATATCACGCACCTTCTTTTCTTTTACCAGATGTAACTTTATTAGCAGTTACTTTCTGATGTTTAGCCAGCAATTGATAATTGCTCACGTGGGTAAATAGGTCAATTGAGTTGTGAACACCCGCTGTTACCTCCGCTACCTTGTGAGCAACTATAGACCCGTAGAAGAAAAACCCATCGCCAATCTCCAGCTCAATCCGCATCTTCATCTGCCACAAAACCAGCTCCCTATCTTGGAACCCATCCCCAAATGGCTCAACACAATTAAATAATCGTTTACCACCCAACCAATTCTGGTAACAATGGCTTCCAGACTCTGAGTACATCTCTTGATTCAGACAAATGCCCTACAAAGCTCCACCAAGTGGCCTCAGCTTCCTCCCATCCATGCTCCGGGTCTTCACCATATCCTTAGCTACACTTCCAGCCATCCTCATGTACTGCTCCTGGCAAAGGAACCGGAATTGATTGCTGCAATAATCAAACAGTTCTTTGGTTTTCCCTCAGCCACTCCCTTCTCTTTTCCCCATAGCGCAAAAGCTCCCTGCTCTCAACATACTTTTGCCATAATCCACCGAAACAGAATAATGACGACTCTCATAAAGGCCCCGTGCTAACCGATCTCCCCCACCACCACCACTAGTGCCAGTACCATGCGAATCCAGGATCTGAGAGGAGGTGCTCAAAGCTTTGAGAACATGAGACGGGATCTTGAACCGATATCCAAGAATAACGCCTTTAGCATCATGAATTTGCAATGTGTCAAGCGGGGAGGGATAGTACAGGAAAGACTTCGACGGCGGCTGGCTGTTCTGCAATGAGGGGAAATATCCCCCTGCTTTGGCGCGAACCATCCAATAGAGCATCGAACAAAATGGGCGATGGTACTGTCAAATAACCGGTCCGCTCACCCTCCCACTTCTCCAGAAGAACCTTCACCACTGACTGCCAAAGTGCTCTACAAGGGATAGGTACCTGAAGTGATTGGCGGGTCTCATCATCACTTACCCCCTGACCCGAGTAGACAGGCATTCCTTTGACAAGAACTTTCTAAAATCTATGTACCGTAAAAACGCAAATAATCGAACCATATGCTATGTCGTTGGAGTTGCCGCCTCTGGTATGATAAGGTTTGGTGTTTTTTTGTTTTTCCACGGCATATGCCTATATATCCATTCATACCCTAGAACGTTCCTGATGTCCACTCTCCGGTGTTCCTTTATACATATGAGCGTTCCCCGTGCCTCCGCTATCTCTGCTCTCAGGCAGTGCTCCACCACTGGGATTATTATGCAATCACATAGCAGTTAGGGGAAAAATGAGAGAAAACAAATTTTTTGGAAAGGTTTAAATAAAGAGCCTCCAGTACGGAAAATCTGAAAATATGGAAACGAGATGTTAGAAACACGTTTGCTCAATTGGCTTGAGTGCACTGAGCGTTTCAAGAAACCCTAGAAGCCCGATCCCTGTTTTCTGATTTTTTCTACCAGAGGTTGTATACATCAGATTCAAAGCGCACACTCGCTTCTGCTCCTTACACCTCACTCTAGTTCTACCCCCTACGTCCTGTCCCTAAGAAATGCAAGTTTGAACTCAGTGCCATGCCTCCACCTCTTCTCCTCATGTGAATCCTCAGCACTCTCCCCCCAGCAGGAGTTCCAAATATCCAACCTGTCCACTTGGGCGAGGACCTCGTCCACCTGCCTAACTACCGGTTCAGCAATTGAGCACTCCTGGTGCGCCTGGTCTGCAGAGGAACGTTGGCCCTTGATCGCTAGGGCTAGATTCTGGACCGAGAAGCCTTTATATGGTGGTTGAGGAGTAGGGCGCATTCCAATAGTAGTATAGAGAGTTACCAGTGATCCAAGGATCCCCGCATCGCAACCGGGAATTGCCACGCATCTGGGGGCCCTGGGGCCAGGTGATGGTAGGTAGATCCTGCATTTTATATCGCGATTACAGTAAAGGTCTGTGAAGTACTCCACCACCGCGAGGAGAGACCTGATCGCTGATATTCTGGCCTCAGAAATTAATTCTAATACCAGATTAGCTATAATTGCAAGTAGCATCGGAGGGTGAGGTGTATATCTTACCAAGAACTCTTGTTGGAACCAGATTAGAATCCCAGTCATTCTCCTCCTCCATCTCAGTTTCCTTCCCCTTTTCACTTCCCCCATTGAGATTGCAATCATAGCCGTGACTCTGCAAAATTGCTCTCTGACACTCCTTCCTAAACCCCTCTCTATCACCAAATACATAGGTAGCGAACAGCCGCTTTCCCCATCCCCCTCCCCCTGCTCCCCTCAACCAAACTTCCCCCCACGGTCCCAAAGCCTTAACGAGATCATACTTATCCACCACGAGCGCAATCTCGTAGAGGATATCGTAGCTAACGTTCGCACTCATGCAGTCTTGTCGGAAGTGGAGCACATTGAATATGGCCTCCAGCGCTTGTGGGGACTCGTCCGGGAATTCGACCTCTAGTAATACCGTGGCGGAGGCGGGGGTAACTTGAATACCTTCATGGAGGCGTGGAGAAAGCATTGCGCGGAAGACAGGCGATGCAAGGGATAGCATTATTGAGGATACCCGGAACTTGGTCGTGGTAGTGGGGATGATAGCGATGACGTCCCCATCGGGATCAATTTCGTTTGTCGGATTCATATCGAGTTTTAGTGGTACTGGAGTGGAGGCCGAGTGTGAGGTTGATAAAGAGATTGAGGTAGAAGCTGGGAGTAAAGTAGGATAAAGTACCGTGGGCAGTGCCTGTGACTGCAGGATTGTAGCTGGGGTGGGTGTTAAGTGAGGCAGGGCTTCCAATACAGTTATCGTAGATGCCCTCTGGAGTTAAGCATTTTTGGTAGATACAGAGCCTCACAGTCCACCCAGACAGGTCCCCTGCCCTGACAGCTAAAGCCAAGTGAGAAACTTTCATGTGGTTTACTTGTCAGATTTGAAAGTATCGTATTGGGGAATATTGAGCAAACTTGGCGCCAAGGCCACCGACTGAATTTCCCAATAAGTTTAACTTTCCCTTTGAATCTGGCAAGCACTTGGATCAACTTGGCCGATCATACAAAACCCACTAATCAGAATCTGGTTGGGCTGTGACGCCTGCGATTTGTTATTTTGTTAACTTGCAGTACAGCACTCACGGTAAGAGAGTTGTGGGTCAGGATCAGAAGAATCTTTTACTACAAGTTTAAAATGTCTCTCGGTGTAATGTGATCGTGGTTAGGTTTAGACAGAAAGCTTGGCAGGTAGTATAGATTTGGGAGAAAAAGGCGCTTGTCTGAAAACAACGAAGGCAAGGAGCACAACAACCGAGATTCTCAGGGATAGTTTGATCTTGGAGTGCTGCTTTTCTCTGTGCCTATTTTCTGTTTTCTGAACCGTCTTTGAACAATCTAAAGTCTTTGCCAAACAGCCACCAAAGAACGCCTTCACCGGAAGAGATCCGACAGTACGTTACCATACCTTACACGGTTGACACCATAAGCTAAACTACCGTAAATTACACTAGGCAGATAAAATACCGGAAAACAGCCTCTCCCACCTTCGATTCTGATGTTAGGTAATCCTGTCTTCCGCCCTCCGTGTTTATCAAGCCGAAGCAACCCAACCCACAAAAGATCAGCTACCGCTAGGCATTCTTGGCTATGACATGAGTATCACACTAAGATCCAAGATCATAATATGGAACTTTATGACGGTCGGCAAGCGGCGCCTGGTAAGTTTACCGTACATTACCGCATTGTACCGTATGGTAACTTACCGTACCTTACCATTTGAACCCTACTGCTTGACGAGCGATCTCCAGTGATTGAACAATTTGCTTCTCAGAGACATTCCCAAGGCAAGTTTCGGAATAAAGTTTGTTGGAAACTGTGGTCACGGGTGTGCTCTCATCCTCTCTGTTGCTGTAGTTACGAGTGATAACTCGTGACCACTCGCGTTACCGCTTGCCCCCTCTCAAAATCCAACACCCCTCTTCTCTCTTCCTCCTCTCTTCTCTTCTTTCCTCTCTCCCTTAACCCCCTCCTCGCCGTTTAACTAGCAATACAAGTTGTGTTCGCTTACTCTGGAAACCGCCCTCCTTTTGAACTTGTGAAACCGCTCGCTTCTACCCGTTAACCCCCGATACCTCTCAACAAAGTTAGTGCTAGTACGCCGACCCGAGGATACTGACATTGGATTAAGAAGGTTTAGGTACCGTTATTAGCGCCAGACGCATGCGATGCTCGCCTTAGCCTGGGCTTCACAAAGCCCGCCGGCTTTCTAGGGACAGTAGACCATTGAGCCCTAGTAGCATATTACCACCACACTTTCCTCTGGGTACATATAGGTTCCTACATACTTTGCAACGTCCCTTTCCCATTTCGCTTTCGCAGGTTTTTAGCCAAGACCGCTTCCCGCCCCCAGGCCACTCACTCACTCACTCCCCTCCAACCAGCTAGTAGGGAGGAAAGGTGAGCTAAACCCGCAGAAGTTTTTAGGAATGTTCCCGTTGGTATCTCGCAAGCAGAGAGACCTGGTTTACTCACCCAGCTGTAGATTCCAGCAATTAAAACGGGGAAAGGGCTTGGGTTGTTGGGCATCTGTTTCTGGAGACGGAATCGGCAATGGCGTCCATGATACTCGGATAGATGGTGTTGTATGATATGGGAAAAAAATCTGCGGGTAGGTTCGGTAACATAGCACACCTATCACTTTAACAAGTCTACGGAAAGAATGATTAGCAATGGTATTGTAGCGGAGGTTGAGACGGAAGCCTCCTAAAATTTCAGACAGCCTGGCTACCCCTGGCTTCTAAGCAACCTCTACCAGGAAATAGACTACCCCAATCGTAAAATCCTGGAAGCTCACAATCCCTCATCGTGTGACACTTAGTGGACGTACTATCCTGTCAGACACCTTCTGAAAGCTGGTCCCTAGCGAGCCACCTGATTTCATCCTCTATTTCTATTCCACACCGCCTCTCCTCCATCACCGGCGATGCTCTTCGATCCGCACAGCAGTAAAACCACAGCAAAAGAGACCTGTAACCGAAAAGAAAGAAACAACGACAGGCACTAGAATTGACTGAAGGGTGGCTAGGAGGATACTGCCGTAGGATACCAGAATGCCATCTCCACCCACCATCATTGATAGATTTTACATGCTATTATGACGCTCCTGGATGGTAGGTAATACCTTGTATAATACATAAACCATCCCCACCATCCAGCAAACCATCCCACGAGCCCCCCGCTCTGCACACCCGGCAAACCAGACCTCCACGCCTACCCCTCTCCTCCGCCCTCCAATCTGACCCCTCCCACCGCCCACAAAGGCACCCGACCTCCCCATAAAAGGCGGGAAAAACAAGCTCTCGCAAGCCACGCAGGCACCTCGCCGCCTGCCACACCCAAACATCCCCCCCTCAGTTCGCCAGGCACAAGTATGCACATCCAACTCAGGACCCGAAATGGAACGACCCCGGCGAACACGACCACCACACCAAGACCCAAGCGAAAGAACTGGATTTTAGCCGTACACAGTAGGGCCCATCTCTCAACCCGAAGCAGCGGAATCGGTGGACTTCCGCTTTCTTGCTTCAGCCGGCGCTGTCGAATGTAGTAGTGCTACCACAGCCATCCAGATACTCCCAACGCGCGCACTGCTAAACATCCCGAGTTGCAAAAAAAAATCGGCATTGCAGAAGGGGAAGGGGGGGGAGGGGGGGGTTGCAGCGGGGTGATTATCTGCAGTTAGTTAGTAAATTAGTGAATAATGCCCACGCTCTGCTATACCAGACTATGCTAGTCTATATCAGTTGAATTGGCAGGCCCGGTTACTATTAGTAATAGCAAGTGATCAGCGGTTACTTGTGTTATCATACTTAGTTCTAGCAACGACAATCCAATATCAATCTCTCTAAGTTTTTTTCGTGAGGGACGAATTGCTACTCCAAGCACGACAACATGCCCCATCCAAAGCATGGGTTTTCGCCATTTCAACACAATAGGAAGCTATGAATCCTAAGCTGGCCCAACCCAATCTCTTCACTCACCCACCTACCTATCCCCAATCAATCTCTTCAACTCTAGCCCAAAGCAGGGTGCGTACTGTACCATCACAACAACCTCCTGAAGTTATTAACCCCCCCCCCCCAGCAACCCCCGACACACCACCCTCAATCCACAATCCCCAGTGCCATTAAGCACACTTCCATGATCCCGCCCGGCAAGTAACCAAGCCTACCACCCACAACCACCACAACCACCACCGCTCCACGAGTGACACCACATGACCAGCACGAAGACCACCAATACTATCCTATTACACAAACCTCAATACACCAAATATCCCCTCCTCCTCTAGTGAACCCACACAACAAGACACAAACAGCAAACCAAACTAAAGAAAGAGAACCGGAACTAAAACTCCCCCTACCTCACGAAACAAAAGCTCAAGCCAGCACCGCACATGACCCTAATTACAGCCAACCCAAAAGGGCACGCACAGGCAACACAAAAACCACGTTGGACAATTAATTAATTGGTTGGTTGGAGTTGAACCTTTTTTGCCCTTGTTGGTTGGTATTTCTCACGTGACGGGTAGGGTAGATAAACGCGCTTTTATTTTGTAAAAATTACAAATTTTTTTTCCCCCAGTTGGCTATTATAGCTGGAGCTCAAGGAACTTTGGAAGAAGAAGAAAAAAAAGAGAGAGATACAGGGGAAGAAAGAGAAAAGCCGAGTTGAAAATAGAAGAGAGAAAAAATTTTAAAAAGAAGAGAGGGCGGGAAGAAAAGCAAACGCCAATTGGGGGAAAAATGAGGCAAGGTTACTAGGAAATGAAGTTTAACGATAAGCCGAACCACCGCACTATAGCCTAGCCTGCCTGCAAGACACATGTATTTCTCTGCGGAGACAGCGCCCTGTGGTTTTGCGAACCTGTGGGACCGGTGATTGCTCAACCATCTCTCACACCTTCGTACCCACAAAGCCTCTCACCGACAAAAAACCATAAAACTAATCACTCTATCCAAGGGGAAGCAAGAAAAAGTGGAGATTAATTCAGACTACGAGACATCTGATTCGAGTGACACTACATGCCATTGATCCATCCCCAACCATGCGTCTCTCGGAACCAAACGTAGTAGATCTGATTTTAGAAGAATTAAAATATACCCAACACCCACACAAGAACAGGCCGCAGAGATAGATGAAAAATAAGGCCTTAAAATAAAAACCCATCGTCCTCATCCTCTCCCGCGGTGGCTTGCGCCCACCTGCTCTGGGAATTGAATCCTTGAGGAACGGATAATTCAACGGCGTTGAGAATGCGCTGCCCCCAGTCGGGATCGAATGGGTCGTCGACATCATAGTAATCATCCTCTTCGTCTTCATCCTCTTCTTCATCCTCTTCAAATTCGTCCCATTCTGGGGGGTCGCCGCCTTCAAGAATGATCTCCATCAGGGTCCTCGCCTCCGCCTCTGAAACGGGCCAGGGGGGTGAGGGTAAGGGAAGGTCACTGCCAGCGTCATAATTTGCACCGAAAAGAAGGCGTTCCATCCATCCCAGACGGCGGTGATGTTGAGTTCTGCGACGACGTTGAGCGCTAAGTTCCGAGTCGCTAAAGACGTAAGGAAACCCACGGAATGTGTGCTTGTAGTGACAGTCGTTACCGAATGGACAGTCGGGAAGATCACGACGGGGACGAGGAGGAGCGCTAGGCAGCAGGGAGTTGGTGAAATGGCGACCTACACACACATCTCTTTAGTTCTAGCTACCATCTTGCCACTTACGTGGGCACCGGTGGGGTCATACAAGGGATGGTCTTAAGCCTCGCAAGGTAGGCCGCTATGATTGCATCCTTGGCCGGATTAATCTTCTCCCCCTCATCCGACGCTTCTCCAACCGGCCGCGGGAAAACACTGCTGGGAATAATAAACTTGCTGCGAATCCGACACAGTGGGCAGGTCTTTGAAGTTTTGTTCAAAGCGCCACCCTCCGAGTCTGGAACAGCATCTGGCGCAGCCGTAGATCTCCAGGCGCGAATACACGCTGGAAAACACCGTCAGTCCCGGACATCTCTCCGGAATAAATGGTAAGAAGCAAACTTACAAAGACAAAAAACATGGTCACAGCTTGTCAGGAGCCCATATGTTGTCGGGACCTCGTAGCATATCGCACAGGTATCCGTATTCTCTGGCTCCCGGGTTTTCTCCCCCTCACCAGTATTCTCAAGGCCAGGAAGTGTTACCGATGACAGATCATGTTTGTAGTAACAAGCGGGACCCCGTTGACAATAACCTGCTGCAAAGTATCTACAAGGAACCTGCGAGGCTGGCAGGTTCACGCGTGGTTTAGAAGCTGCAGTGTTGGCGTTCGAGGGAGCTAGAGCGGGTGGTGAAGTGAAGAACGATGTACGGGTAGTCTGACGACCGGGAACAAAAGGTTGGGCCGTTGGGGATGGCTTTTTCTTTGAAGGTGGTTTCTCCATCCTCGGCTCGCGCTATGGAGGGAGGGAGGATGGGTTGGTGGTGGTGGTGGAGGAGGCGGAGGAGGAGGAGGGAAGGGATAAAAGTCAGGCAAGGATCAAAAGGTTTCCCGTGTTAGTGGTAATGGAGATGGGAAATGCATACGGGTTGAGGTGCTTAGGGTTCGAGAAGGTGAGGTTTCGTTCTCAGTGATGGAAGATGTTTCCTGTTGTGACGGTAAGGTTTAGTGGATAAGGGTTTGGGTAGGGAAGGTAGAGAGAGATTGTGAGAGCTTCATTTATGGGAGCAGGAAGATCTAATCTGCCGACAGTTGCCAACGGGATCCCACAGAGCTCCTGCTTCCCCACCATGGGCTGTCTAGAACTGCTCCCCTGCCCTATCCCTGCAAATACCGGTAGACGCCGACGATTTACCAAGCTAACCTTGAGTTAACAAATATTTATTTATGTTATGACCATCAACCGGCACATGTTATTTTTCTTTGTTTAGGGTTCAAAACATCAAAAATAACAGGAACAAACAGAAGAATTCCACCATAGCCGCTATAATGGTGACAAACTATCCCAACTGTGTGCCTTTAGCTATACGCTTCTGCAATGCTCGTCTAGCCAAAGTACCGTAATAGTATTGTAAAACTCACCCACCGTGCCTGGCGTATGAAACCGCCCCCCCCCAGAGTGAAAATTCACAAGGAACGCTCCGCAGCAAGAGGGAGTTTTTTTTTTTTTTTTGAGAAACTAGTCTAACTCTATGGAACTACTCAGAGCCGACTGCTCTTTAGTTCTATGTGCCTTGTTTTTTTTTGTTGGGTGAGTATTGGTTGAGAACGGCAAAGTGGTCATTTTCTAGCCGGGAATATCATACAAATTTATGCCAAGGCACCGATTTTTGTACGTATTACTAATCAATCCAAGGGGAACGGTGTCGGTGCCCGGCGCTATGTATCCACCTATGTCACCATTCAAAGGGAAACTATTTAGAAGTAGTGCCGATGAATGCGCATCCGTTCTAAAGTAAAATGTCCATTCAACAAACTCTGATTTGATTATTTTTTTTATTAATTTCATCTTTTCCCACTTTTTTTATGCCAATTGTGATTTATCCCCATCCCCGGACCCATCTCACACACCTGTCTGATATGCTTTTCTGCACACACACCCCTCATATCGATATGAGCCTCACCCAACCTCACTTCCCTCAACTTCGACATGGGGAAACACCAATTGAAGATAAAAATGAGAAAAACGGGCCAATGAGGAAAGTCGAATTTCAATCACCAGAGAAAATGAAAATGAATTGAGAACAAAAATGAAAAACCGACCATTTCCCAGAACCCCGCCCACCCTAAAGTTTCCACCGGTTTGTAACTCATGCCCCAATAATTCGGGCCGGCCACGAAAGCACTCAGCTTTCCGTACCCCGAAATACCTCTGTGGGACCGAAAGTCGATATAAAAGAAAACCTAAAGGACACAGTCACTCCCCGGAGAAAGAAAAAGGAGGTTAAAAATTTGCACACGTAAGAGTAAGAACAGTGAATTGAAATGACCCATTGAAAAAGAGACAAGGAAAAGAATATTTTTGTCACTATCCCCCAAACAACCCCCCGGCCACCCAAGAGAAAATTGAAAAAGAGAAAAAAAAGTTCTATCCCAAAGACGCCTTAAGCTTAACCTTTAATTTCACCCTCCTTTTTCCCTTCATCGCCCTTGTTCTCATTATCATTAGTCGTGGCACCCTCATGGCCTCCAATATCGTCGCCAGTGCGAGTCTTAACGTACTCGTCGTAGACGCTAAGAGCTTCGTCGACCTTGGCGATTAAAGCTTGCTCGTCATCAAGACTATTTGATCCATGTTAGTCGTTATTGCACAGGATAGATAGGATCCAATTGACCAAACTTACAGTGCAAGAAGCTCCATATTGTCCATCTCCAACAACATCCCAGTGATCTTTCCGGCAAGCTCGGGGTGCTGACGTTGAATCTTAGGGTAGAGAGATTCACCAAGCAGCTGCTTCTGGGCCTGGGGAGGTGAGGCAGCAAATTGGGTGGGATCGATTCCACTAGTAGATACGTGCTGGATTTGGGGAGGGACGAGAGGACGACCAGGCTGTGCCTGAGGGGGGAGGTTGCCCCGAGGACCACCGCGACCGGGCTGGACAGGACCACGAGGGCCCATGCTCATATTGGCCATCCCCTGCTGCAACCCTTGCATCCCCGCAGGAGGCACACCACCGCGCCCACGACCTTGTTGAGAAGCTGCGACAGCCTGCGCCTGGGCAGCAGCAAGGGGATTGGGTGGATACGGAGCAAACCCGGGGCCACCAGGTCCTGCGCCGGGGCCCATTGCTGGAGGACCATACATCTGCTGCGGGATACCCTGTGGAATGGGGCCTTGAGGGCCAGGGCGGCCAGCATTAGGAACAAAGCTTCCAGCTTGCGGGCCGCGATTGCCGGGACCGCCGGGACCACCCTGAGGGCCACCAGCCATAGGCATCATACCGGGTTGGGGAAACGAGAGACCGCGGCCACCCGGAGGCATAAACCCAGGTTGCTGGCCCGGCCCATAATACATCTGGGCGCCAAGAAACCCAGGGGGTTGCATGCCAGCGGCTGCGGCTTGTTGTTGCATCCTAATCTGATTCCTAGCTTGAATACTTGCCTCAAGCTATCTTTTGATTAATACCCCATCAAGCATAATTTCGAGCCGGTCCCAAGGGTAACTTACTTGGCTCTTCCTAACATCTTTCCTCTGAGCAAGGGCGACATAGAGAGGTTTACCATTCACCATCCTCTGGTTCATCTCAGTCACAGCCTTGCTAGCCTCCTCCGGGCTAGAGAAGCACACAAAACCAAACCCCTTACTCTTGCCAAGCTTCTTCTTGGCGCCTTCTCCTTCTTTCTCCTCAGCGTCCTTATCTTCCTTAGAGACTTCGTCACGCATAACCTTGGCAGAAGTGATGGTCCCAAACGGGGTAAACTCCTGGCGGAGACGCTCATCATCAATCTCGTCATCAAGATTCTTGATGTACCTATTTTGATAGAAGGGTTAGAGCAAATCCAACCAATCAACCATAGAATATAATGGGATCACACAAATTGACACCCTGGTACTTGCTAGCCTTCTCGACTCTAGCGGCCTCGTATTGCTTTCTCAATTCCTCCTCTCTCTCGTGTTTCTTTTGGGCTCTAGAAACATAAAGAGTCTGACCCTTAAGCTCAGTCTCATGAAGTTCTTCCACAGCCTTGGCGGCATGCTGGTGCTCTTGAAAGTTAACAAATCCAAATCCCCTACTGACACCATCCTGATCTCTAGAAAGGCTAGCGGAAGTAATGGGGCCGTAGTTCTCAAACATAGTTCTAAATTCCTCATCTGTAACTTCCGGATCGATATTCTTAACGTAAACGTTTGTAAAGTTGGCCTTCATTTCATCAAACTTGCTCTGGCGATCCTTCTTAGGGATGTGATGTCCGACAAATACTTTCTTCTCGTTCAAAAGCATGCCATTGACATGCTTGATTGCATTGTTGGCGGCTTCAGCGGTCTCGTAGTGAACAAACCCGTATCCGCGGGAGTTTGCAAACTCGTCCTGGGCAACCTTGCAGGAAAGGATGTTGCCGAAAGCAGCAAAGGTATCGTGAAGAGCCTTATTATCAATGGCGGTATCGAGATTCTTGATGAAAACATTTCCTTGTCCGGTCTTACGGAGAGCAGGATCACGTTGCGACCACATAATGCGGCAAGGACGACCTTTGATCAAAGTGTAATTAAGCTCCTCGAGGGCACGTTCGCCATCAGCGGTGTTGTTGTAGTTAACGTAAGAGTATCCGAGAGAACGGCGGGTAACGGCATCGCGGCAAACTCGAATAGACGCAACGTTTCCAATGGTGGAAAACAGCTCGAAGAGCATTGCCTCAGTCACAGACGGCTCAAGCTCCCCGACATAAAGGGAGGCGGAGGTGTGGGAGTTATGAGGAGTATTGCTCGGAGTGGCCACGGATGAGTTATTGGCATCGCTATCGGAAGTGGGATCCTGGGTGGGAGAAGACCCGTTGATGGGCTGCTCGATTTGCTCCTGGGGAGCTGGGGAAGAAGAAACTTCGGCAGACATTGTTACGAGGACAGCTGTGGTAAATGAGGTCAGTGGTGATTCACTTCTTTCCGTCCGGGGGTGAGAAAATTCTTTAAGGAGGGACGAAAAGCGCGACAGAAAGGCCGAATAGATGGCGAAAAGGGAAGATTGGAGCAAGGCTAGGGGAGGGGCAACGAGAGGCTAACAAACGCTTTTAGAATCGTGCGTAAATAACCTAAAACCGGTCAAGGAATTGTAGATTTTTTTTAAGGCTAGTTTCCTTGCTGTTGCTAGTGATCAGGAGAAAGAAGGTCAGCATCGGAGGTTTGATTGTCAAGAGGCCACGAGTGCCCGATGACCAATAAGGGCGGAGAAACTGACCACAACAAAGATGCTCACAAACTAAATTAATATGCCCGTAATCCCTTTCTTTTCCTTGTATAGGCAAGAGAGAGTACGAGATCAGTAGCCCTAAGTCACGCTTCGCCTGTGAAATGTGGTGTGGTGAGCAGCGATGGTGGGGTTTCGTGAAACAAAAAGATTGGAAAGAGAACGGGGGGGCAGAGTGGAAGAAAGGATGCCTTGAGGTTGAAAAAAAATGTTTTTTTTTGAGTGGTTAACAGGAAGGGTTTTTGAAAGATTTTCTATTTTTTTTGTGTGGGGTTTTAGAAGGAAGAGGGGAGGGTGTTGAAGTTTTTATTGGAAGCCAGGGTGTCGTTGTCGATGGTGTTCTCTCCTCCAAGGGAAAAAAAAAAGGAAAGTGAGGGAGAGGGAGAGGATAGGAAGCAGGAGAAAAAGCGGCAGCGAGAACGGGAGTGTGTAAGCGGGACAGGAACCTTTGTGTGAGGCAGTCTTGCAAAAAAAAAAAAGCTAAAACCTTCACACAAAAAAAAGTACCAAAAGAAGGTCACAGAAAGGCTCATCCCGTGGCGGCGAGAGGTGGCGTGCTGCTATTCTCAGCCACGTGCCCACCCAGATGACCACATCTCAACACCTTTTATGCATTTCTACCGTATTTTACGGACTGATGTCTGATATTCGAGCCTGTATATATGTATATCATCAGAATTTCTCCAAATATCCTCAGTATAACAATCCCCTGAGCTCACACTGTCTCTTTTTCAATCTTCAATAATTTCCGGGGAGCCTAATCATTCTATGGCGCCCGAGCCATTCGTTTCATCAAATTCGTCCATAATAAAACGGGCTGAACAGTTGTATGGAAAGGGGTCCTCATGACTAGAGCCAATCCCCTCATACAGTGCAGGTCATCATCCGCGAAAGTACGATACCGTGATACTCTCATGTACTAGCACCACGATATCTCAGAAGGGGCTGTGCGTTTTCGAAAGGGAGATGGCAAATATGTCTTCTCTGGAAGGATTCGCACTGCATCCCCAGGATGCACACCCCGCCCGCCTGGCAACGTCAGGACAGATATTACAACGAGTCAAGGAATTCCAGAGATTTCTTTCTCTCATCACTTTTGGTGTATATATAAGTTTACAAATGCCTTATGTACCGTACCGCACCCTGCTTAAGAGAACCCGAGCCCAGGAAATAAAGGGAGAAAAAGGAGGATGAGCAAGAAATGAATAGTCTACATGATATCAGTGATCTCCCCGGAATCTAGAGAACAGCTGTGGGGAACTTGATTTTTGAAGGCGCGACTGTTCTTCCAGGATTAACGATAACGTTAGCACGCGATGCCACGGCTAGTCTATGGACCTGCTTTTATGTAAGCTCTAGTGATAGAGGTAGCGTGCAAGGGGCTGCATACCTGGCTTCTTTTTTCCCATGCCGTGCTTCTGCCTTCGACAACAGCTACAACCTCATCGGCAAATCTCTCCGCAAACCCCAGCCTATCTCGCTTTTTATCCGCAGCCGCAGAAATCCATGTCAAAGCGAATCGCCTCCGCTGTCTCAAGCGCAGTGGGTATGGAACTGGTTGCTTGGTTCCTCCTCCACCCTTAAGCATCGAAATCTTGACCAAGGGAGAGACAGAGTCAATCGCTGTCTGAAGGTACTGGACCGGATCCAGTGGTAGTGTAGATAATGCTGGAGTTCCAGGGAGAAGTGGGGTCCCTTCTCTTGGTTCCGGAGCAGGGAGAGTCCGTAAACGGGCAAGTATCTGGTCAACCAATGACCTCGCCTTGGCCTTTCGACCTCCTATCATAATGAAGTTTGTAACCTGCTCCAGTAATGTAGAGTAGCGGTGTTTGAGGTGAGAACACGAAGGAAGCGGAAGCTGTGGAAGAGGATATTTAGCTCCGGGAATCGTCAAGGCAAGGGCATCAGGAGAAACCGGGGGCGATGTGAGAGCAGTGGAGGAAACCATGTCGGTAGGAGTGTCGGAGGGCAGAGGCTCGACCGGAGTTGCTGAAGTGGAATATTCCCTTTTTGTCCGGGGAATCTCTTTCGAAACCTTGGGCGCATTTTGGTGTGAGGCGGGGGCTTTTTTCAACATCTGCTCCCAAGTCAGCAATTACCGATCCCGGGCTCGCCTCTCCAATCGGCGTTCCCCGCTCCAGATCCGGACTCACTCCACCCATAATATCAGCAGTCAGTGCAGCTTCTTCGCTAACGTGGGGCCGAAGGTCTTGATTCGAGCCAACGAGCTTCGAGGGAGCCGGAGGGGGGATATCTTTGGAAGTGAAGCCCCTTATCAATGCTGGGTTCAATGGCGGAGTAAACGAGGCATATCGTGGCAAGGTACGAAGCGCGGATGGTCGAACGAATACTGTGCGCAGTAGCATTTTTATGTGAGGTTCGGTGCCGCCAAAATTTTCCGCCGAAAATGCGATGATGACGATTGGAGAAGTTTTGGTTTTTGGGTACGGCAAGGTAAGCGCAACGGTTTTTGGTGTGGCAACAGACCCTTGCTCAGAGACAGACAAGGCGGTGATGGTGGGGTAAGTGCAAGATTTGCTCGATGGGACGATAAGCGTGCTGTAAATTTAAGCGATGTGATCACAAGCTGTGAGAGGCCAGGGGGACCAGTTGACACAGCAAGGTAGGGTTAAATCCTAGAAGGAAGTGAAACCGATCACGGATAGAGTGCTTTTTTATTCCAGTAAACAAAGAGAAGAGGAAATAGCGGTAGAGAAAGAGAAAGTAAAGAAATTTGGGGTGGCCACTCGACTCTGGTGATCTTCTGTCTACTGGTAGGAGTATTGTTCCCCCTCTGGGGTCTGTATTGAGACTTGTGTTCTCCGCCCTTCGGATCTTTCGTTGCAATTATGGGCACTTTGTGTGCCTTTTCTTTGATCAGCACGCAGATTGGCTGATTTTGCGCGGGGGTACAGATAGCCGCCAAGGGGTCGTGGTCCACGGATGACTAGTCTATCCTATACTCTCGTCCATCGGAATAGCGGAGGAAGGGTAAGTTAACCGACAATCATTTCAGAGAAAGGCCATAATATGGGTCGCAATGTCATGGAAACAAGGGCGATGTACAAACTGGTGCTCTAAGAAACTGCTCGCCCATTCCAAAGTATCGTATCCGGGAATGTTGGCACAGTTTTTGGTCTAGGGGAGGCCGGTACTCTTGGAATGGGCCAGCACCGATGCTCGTGCGATA
>Ga0307513_10000327_pt1 | contig 68563 bp, 60 predicted proteins | sample 15_EM_MG_FD_202174 | JGI IMG/M metagenome (GOLD analysis project Ga0307513, IMG submission 202174) | Populus trichocarpa ectomycorrhiza microbial communities from riparian zone in the Pacific Northwest, United States - 15_EM | ecosystem: Host-associated > Plants > Roots > Unclassified | place...
CCAGGTTGCCGGTCTCGCCGAGGTGACCGCGCTCGGCCGAGACACTGGAGTCGTCATGCCTTGCGACCCGATACCTCTTGCGGCGCAATACCTTTGATGCATCGGCGAGCACCTCGTCCGACGCCCGGTCTACGGTCTCGCTCCGGTAGGCGGACATTCGCTCCAGCCGGCGCGGGGCCTTCGGCGGCGCGGCGCGCATCGCCTTCCAGTGCTGCCGCGAGCGCGGCAGCACGCAGCCGACCAGCGAGATGAACAGCAGCAAGTAGATCGCCGAGAACCAGGGCGAGGCGTAAACGTCGAAGCCGTCGACCTTCTGCAACCACGGGCCGAGGCTCGGGTGATCGGCCAGGTAGGTCTGCACCCGAGCGGCGTCGATGTTGGTCTGCGGGAAGATCGAGCCCGGGATCGCGGCCACGGCGAGCAGCAACAGCAACATCAGGGCCGTGCGCATGCTGGTCAGCTGCCGCCAGATCCAGCGCAGCCAGCCGAAGAAGCTGAGCTTCGGCTGGATGATCTCGGAGCGGCCGCGGTCGTCCCTGACCGGTTCGGTGTCCACCTCGTCAATGCTCATCGCGGGTCAGACCGCCGGGACGAAGTTGTTGACCAGATTCTGGGTCCGGACGATCAGGTCGCCCCAGATCCCGGTCACCAGCAGGACGCCGATCAGCACCAGCATCACCCCACCGGCCCGGGTGATCGCGACCCGGTGCCGACGCAGCAGATCGAACGCCGACATCGCCCGGCGGTAGGCCAGCGCCGCGGCCAGGAACGGCAGGCCGAGGCCGGCGCAGTAGAAGAAGGCGAGCAGGGCGCCCCGGCGGGCGTCACCGTAGTCGCCGGAGAGCGCGATGATCGCGCCGAGCGTGGGCCCGATGCACGGGGTCCAGCCGAGGCCGAAGACGATCCCCAGCAGCGGCGCACCGACCAGACCGGCGGCCGGGCGGACGTCGAGTCGGCGAGTACCGGACAGCTGCGGAACCAGGCCGACGAAGACCAGGCCGAGCACGATGATCAGGATTCCGAGGACCTGGCTGAGCATGTCGCGGTGGGCCTGCAGAGCATCCCCGGTCGCGCCGGCCAACCAGCCCATCGCAACGAAGACAACGGTGAAGCCGGCGACAAAAAGCAGGACCCCGAGCAGCATCCGGCTCCGGCGCTGCTCCTCCAGGTCGACCCCGGTGAGCCCGGTGACGTAGCCGAGGTAGCCGGGGACCAGGGGCAGCACACACGGTGAGGCGAACGAGACCAGCCCGGCCAGGATCGCGATCGGCACCGCCAGCAAGAGGGAGCCGTCGAGCACCGTTCCGGTCACCGTCCGCTCCCCTCCCTTGCTCGTCGCTCTCGTCGTCGTTCGTCGTCAGTCTGTTGTCATCGCTGCGTTGTTGTCGTTCAGACGGACTTGGTCACGTCCTCGACCATGCCGACCAGGGTGCGCCGGGTGACCGGGCCGACGAACCGGGCGGCGATCCGACCCTTGGCGTCCAGGACGAGGGTGACCGGCGGCGACTGCGCGGACACCGCACCGCGCAACGCCAGCAGCATGTCACCACGGTCGAACAGGCTCGGATAGGTGACCTTGAACCGGCGTTCGTAGGCGCGCGCATTCGCCTCGTCGTCCCGGGTGGCGATCCCAACAAAGGCGGCCTTGCCCGTCAATTCGGTGGCGGCGGCCTGCAGGTCCGGCGCCTCCTTGCGGCAGGGCGGGCACCAGGAGCCCCAGACGTTCAGGACCACCGGTTTGCCCCGCAGGGTCGCAAGGTCGAGGCGATCACCGGCGAGCGTGGTCCCGCTCAGGTCGATCGGCTCCTTGCGCTGCGCAACCGGGACCATGGTGCGGACTCCATCGCCGTCAGCGGCGGATTGCCCGCTGCTGCCGCCACCGCTGCAGCCGGCCACCGCCGAGGCGGCCAGCAGGATTCCGCCGGTCACTCGAAAAACCTTACCCAGCATGGCTTTAAGCTCCAGGGATCTTCTGTGCCCCGGGCAGCAGGTCGCGAGACGGTTCGACGTACGACGTGGACACGATCCGGTCTTCCACATAGCTGATCGAGGTGATCGAGGCGAGCGAGCAGTCGCGCTTGCGCGGGTCGTGCCACAGCCGCTTGTTCTCCGCGGCCAGCCGGGCCATCCAGATCGGCATCTGATGGCTGACCAGGACCGCCTCGTGCCCACGGACCAGGTCCCGGGCGTCAGCTGCGGCGGCGAGCATCCGATCGGCGACCTGCTGGTAGGGCTCACCCCAGGACGGGCGGAACGGGTTACGCAGGTGCTTCCAGTGCCGAGGGTGCTTCAGCGAGCCGTCGCCGACACCGAAGGTCTGGCCCTGGAACACGCTGGTCGCCTCGGTGATCCGGGGGTCCACGCCGACCTCGAGATCATGTGCGGCGGCAACCGGGATGGCGGTCTGCTGGGCCCGTTCCATCGGCGAGGAGATCACCAGCACGATGTCCCTGGACGAGAAGAACCCGGCCGCTCGCTCGGCCATCCGCAGCCCCAGCTCGGAGAGCCGGAAGCCGGGCAGCCGACCGTAGAAGACGCCCTCCGGGTTGTAGACCTCACCGTGCCGAAGCAGGTGGATGACGGTCCGGTCGATCACCTCGTCACCGACCGGCGTCCGACCGACCACGGCGTTCGCATCCCGATTGACCGGCGGGGTGAACTGCGGTGCCGGTGGGACCTCGGGATGGATCAGCTCTTCGTCCGGGGTGTCCGGGCCGGTAGTCACGACGGCATCCTCGCAGCACGAGTACCGGTAGCTGTACCGGAATCGAGATCGGCACCCGTGCCGGGATCGGCACCGGCGCCCGCCGCCGCAGCGGCTCGCGCGGCCGCCGGCAGCGCCCGCAGCACCTGCTCCAGCGCCTCGTCGTCGTGTGCCGCGGACAGGAACCAGGATTCGAAGGCACTGGGCGGCAGATAGACGCCGCGCTCCAGCATGGCGTGGAAGAACGCGGTGTAGGCGGGCAGGTTCTGCTTCCGGGCGTCGTCGTAGTTGCGCACCTCGGGCAGCTCGGTGAAGAAGACGCTGAACATCGACCCGGCGAACTGGACGACGTTCGGCACCCCGGCGGCGCTCAGTGCTGCACCGGCCGCGTCCGCGAGCAGCGACGCCGACGCGCCGACCTTCGCATAGACGTCATCGGTGCAGGCGCGCAGGGTTGCCAGTCCGGCGGCGGTGGCGATCGGGTTTCCCGACAGCGTGCCCGCCTGGTAGACCGGCCCTTCCGGGGCCAGGTAGGCCATCACGTCGGCGCGGCCGCCGAAGGCGGCAGCCGGGAAGCCGCCGCCCATCACCTTGCCGAAGGTGAACAGGTCCGGGACGTTCGCCTGGCCGACGGCGCCGCTCGCTGCTGCCGAACCGAGTTCCTGCTGTTCCTGCAGACCGAACCAGCCCGCCCGGGAAACCCGGAAACCGGTCATCACCTCATCGGAGATCAGCAGCGCGCCGTGATCGCGGCTGATCGTCCGGAGCGCGGCGGAGAACCCGGGCTCGGGCGGGACCACGCCCATGTTGCCCGCCGCTGCCTCGGTGATCACCGCGGCGATCTCGGCACCATAATCGGCGAACGCCAGCTTCAAGGCGGTGACGTCGTTGTAGGGCAGCACGATCGTGTCGGCGGCGGACGCGCCGGTCACCCCGGGGGTGTCCGGCAGCGCGAAGGTGGCCAGCCCGGAACCGGCCGAGGCCAGCAGCGCGTCGACGTGGCCGTGATAACACCCGGCGAACTTGACGATCTTGCTGCGTCCGGTGAACCCCCGGGCCAGCCGGATCGCGCTCATCGTGGCCTCGGTGCCGCTGGAGACCAGCCGGAGCTGCTGCACCGGCGAGACCCGGGTGACGATCTCCTCGGCCAGCGCCACCTCGCCCTCGGTCGGCGTCCCGAAGGAGAAGCCACGGGCAGCCGCCGCGCTCACGGCGGCGAGCACGTCGGGATGCGCGTGCCCGAGGATCATCGGCCCCCAGGAGCAGACCAGGTCGACGTACTTGCGACCGTCGGCGTCAAAGAGGTGCGGGCCCTCGCCGCGGACCATGAACCGAGGCGTACCGCCGACCGCGCGGAAGGCCCGGACGGGAGAGTTGACCCCGCCAGGTGTCACCGCCCGGGCGCGGGCGAACAACGCCTCGGACGCCGGGGCAGCGTAGTCGTACAGCGCCTCGGAGGCCGGGCGCGACGCTTCGTCTGTCACCGGGCCAGTGTCCCAGCCTCCGCTGTGCCCGGTCGCGCAGGGTGTCCGGCTACAGGTACAGATCCACCCCGCCGGCGGTGGCCGACGCCGATCGGGTCGCATCCGAGGCGTCGTCCGCCTTGGCAGACGCCTGTACCGCGGCCTTGGCGGACATCTCGGCCATCGCCGGCCGGGCCGCCAGTACCGCCGCCATGTCCTGGGACGTGGGCAGCGGGGCATATCCGGAGTTGCTGACGCCGCTGACGTCCATGGTGCCCCTTTCCTGACCGAATGTGCTCCGGCCGCCGTGGATAGCTGTAGCTATCCCGTCGACAGCCAAGGGCGGCGTCCTGACCCGGCAGCCGGGTGAAAGTCCAGACGTCATCAAATGGACGTCCCGGTCGCCACGATCATCCCCTCGTACCCGTCCGTCAGCGGGTCATGTGCCGGGATATCAACCTTCGCCACCGTCACATCGTGGGAAAACCGGGAAAGCACCTCGCGGACCAGTGCGACATCAACCGACCGAACTGCCGGAAATGACCGACCCGCGACCACGTAGCCGACCGACCTGTCCATGAAGGCCGCGGCGAACGGGGCACCCGGCACCAAGGCCCGCAGGAAAGCCTCCGTCGCCTCGGTGAATTCGTCCTCGTCAGAGGTCATCGACTCGGCGGCAAAGAACATCGTGCCGAGATCCCAGCGTGCCGGTTCCAACCCGCGCACGTCCTGCTGCCGGACCTCGTGCCGGGCCGCCAACTGCATCCGCGGATCGGCCAGCTGCTGGTAGCCGACATACCGGGCGTACTCCGCCCAGAACGGCTGCCACACCCACCGACCCCGCAGGTCGTCGGCGCCGAGGCCGGCGGCGGCCGCGCGCAACCAGGCGAGGTTCGCCGCCGAGACGTCGGTCAAGGTGATCGACGCACTCCACGGCAGCATTGCCAGGGCCGGATAAAGATTACCGCCGGAACCAATGTCCAGGCCACGCAGCAAATGCGGCCGCGGCGCATTTCGGAAATGCCGGGAGAAGAATGCACCGACCAGCTCAATGATGGATTGGTCATCATTTCGCAGCACCCGGTAATTGCTTTCCCAATACGCGTCCGGATCGAAGGATTCCCAGTCGACATCGCTACTGTGCCGGAGAAGGTCCACGTCGCAGGCGTGCTGGAGGGTAGGCGCGGCCTCGGCGGGCAGGACTGTCGGAGCTCCTGCATTGGTCGCGATCTCGGTCATGATCCCGAAGGTTAGCGCATCTCCGAGCCATCCCGAGAACCGCCGGACGAGCATTTCTCTGGCCGCGGACGGCGTCAATTAATGACATCTGGCGGTGTCATTAAATGCATTCGGCGCCGGCTTGTCGGAGGCGATCGGCGCGACGAAAGTCGCGCCCGGCATAGACCACGGTCGCTGGCACCAGCGAGCGTCAGCGGCCCAGGATGAACCCATGCAACCGACCACCTTTCTGGGAATCACCCGGGGTTGGCGGGCCGCGGTCGTCGTCGGCTTCGCCGGCATCGGCCTGGCGCTGGGCTGGGTCCTGCCCTGGGTCGCCCGCTGGGCACTCGACCTGCCCTGGGTGCCGTTCGAGGGACCGCTGCGGCTGCTCGATTCCGCCCCCGACCCGTGGCTGCAGTTCGGCGCCGCGGCACTGGGCCTGCTGGCCGGCGGCTGGCTCGGCGTCACAGCGATCGTCGAGGCGCTGGCGGTCACGGTCACCGATCAGCAGGTCGAGCTCAAGATCAACGGCACCACTCGGACGTTCACCCGGGCACAGATCGCCGCGGTGTTCCTGGACAGCAAGCGACTCGTCCTGCTCGATCCGACCACCCGGGAGCTGGCCCGGGAGAAGCCCGAGGTGTCGGCCAAGGAGCTGGCTGCCGGCTTCCGGGCGCACGGCTATCCATGGCAGGACGCCGACCCCTACCTGGGCAGCTACCGGCTCTGGGTGCCGGACATGCCGGGCCTGCCGGAGGGCGTCAACGCACTGCTGAACGCCCGCACCCGGGCCTTGGCGAAGAAGCAGAAGGACGACGAGGTCGAGTTGCGCCGTGAAGTCGGCACGCTCGGCGTCATCGTCCGCGACGAGGGCACCCGCCAATACTGGCGCCGAATCCCCACCTCATGATCATCCCAGCCCAGGTCTGCGAGCGGCACTTCGCACCCTTTCGGCCGGTGAAACCAAGATCAAATGGCGCAGATCGTCGGCTTAAAGGGTGCGAAGTGGCCGAGGCACGGGCCTAACCGGGTTTGACGGAGTCACGGGGTTGGGACGGCGTGGGTGCGGATCCAGGTGTGCATCGCGATCGCGGCGGCGGCGCCGGCGTTGATCGACCGGGTGGAGCCGAACTGGGCGATCGACAACATGCTGGAACAGGCCGCCCGGGTCGGCTCTGACAACCCCGGGCCCTCCTGGCCGAACACAAGGACGCACTCGCGCGGCAACTTCGCGGTCTCCAAAGGGACGGCACCGGGCAGGTTGTCGATCCCCAGCAGCGGCAACCCGGCCTGGTCGGCCCAGGCCACCAGCGCCGCAGCGTCCTCGTGGTGCTGAACATGCAGGTAGCGGTCGGTCACCATGGCCCCGCGCCGGTTCCAGCGCCGACGTCCCACCACATGGACCCCGGCCGCGTTGAAGGCGTTCGCGGTCCGGACCACGGACCCGATGTTGAAGTCGTGCGCCCAGTTCTCGATCGCCACGTGGAAGGGGTGCCGACGGGTGTCGAGCTCGGCGACGATGGCGTCCACCCGCCAGTAGCGGAACTCGTCGACGACGTTGCGCCGGTCACCGTCGCGGAGCAGGTCGGGGTCGAATCGCTCGTCCTCCGGCCAGGGACCTGCCCACGGCCCGACCCCGATCGAGGTCACCTCGAAGCCACCGGCCGGGCCGGCGCGGAGGTCGTCGTCCTGCGTGCTGGTCATTCGGCGATCCTCGCACCCGGCCGTAACTCGGGACGACGGCCCGAGACCGCGCGAGGTAGGGCTGCCCCTCGGGACCGACCGGGGGCCCGCCCGCTCCCGCCGGCAGGGGCGACGTACTTACCGTATTCGGCGTGATCAGAACCCGCGGCCAGGTTGCCGCCATCGCCGAGCTCAGGAAGCATTCAGACAGAACCCGTAGGCTGTCCGCGTGTTGACGAACGCGCCACTCGCCCTGGGCCCATCGTGGCTGAGCCCGGACACCATGCTCACCAACTACGGGGACCTTGGTTTCTGGATCGCCGCCTTGGTGATCTTCGCTGAGTGCGGGCTGCTCCTTGGCTTCTTCCTGCCCGGTGACTCCCTGCTGTTCACGGTGGGCCTGTTCGTCGGGACCGGGGTGATCCACCAGCCGCTCTGGCTGGCCTGCGTGGTGTTGACCATTGCCGCTTTTGTCGGAAATGTCGTCGGCTACGAAATTGGCCGGGTCTCCGGTCCAGCGATCTTCAACCGTGGCGACTCCAGGATCTTCAAGCAGGAGTACGTCGACAAGACGATGGTGTTCTTCGAGCAGTACGGCGCTCGGGCGATCGTGATGGCTCGGTTCGTTCCGATCGTCCGGACCTTCATCACGGTCACCGCCGGCGTCGGGCAAATGGATCGTCGGAAGTACCTCACCTACAGTGGAGTCGGCGCGGTGCTCTGGGCCACTGGGGTGACGATCCTCGGCCGGGTCCTCGGTTCCATCGCCTTCATCCGGGACAACATCGAGGCCGCCCTACTCCTCGTCGTTCTCGTCTCGGTGCTGCCGATGGTGATCGAATACCTCCGGCACCGGGCCGCCGCTCGCCGGACCGCCGACTCCACGCCGCAGGACGGCGAGCCGAGCTACACACCGGGCTCCGCCCGCGGACGGCACGCCGGCGCCCCGGTCAGCGGAACCAAGATCCGGCAGACCGTTTCCGAGGCCGAAGACCGACTCTGACGCACTCCCCCGGCCGCGCCTTCATGATCACGTAAACCCTGTTGGTGCATGGCCAACGAAATCTTCACGCTGCCGAATCGCTCCCATTCGGGCTGCCGGTGCTGAGCAGGGGAGACTGGGCCGGTGTCTGAATGGTGGGCCGGCCTGACCGATCTGACGTCGATGACGTCGGCCTCGGTCTACCTGGTCGTTTTCGTCCTGGTGTTCGTGGAGTCGGGCCTGCTGATCGGCTTCTTCTTGCCTGGCGACAGCGTGCTGTTCGCCGCCGGTCTGCTGAGTGCCGAGCCGGACAACGGCCTCTCGCTGCCGCTGCTGGCGGGCGGGGTGGCGGTCGCGGCGGTGGCCGGGGACGCCGTGGGCTATTGGACCGGACGGCAATTCGGTCGGCCCTGGCTGCTGGCCAAGGCGGGCAAGTCGGCTCGGCATGTGGAGCGGGCCGAGACGTTTTACCAGCGCTGGGGTGCGCTGGCGGTGATCATCGCCCGGTTCATCCCGTGGATCCGGACCTTCACGCCGATCGTCGCGGGCGTTGCCCGGATGCCGTACCCGAGATTCCTCGCGGCGAACGTCGCCGGCGCCCTGATCTGGGGCTCCGGCCTGGTGGTGCTGGGGCGACTCGCGCACGGCCACCCGGCGATCAAGTGGGCGGCCTACGCGGTTGCCGGCGTGGCCATCCTGGGTTCCCTGCTGCTCCCCTTGATCTCCTGGCTTCGGAGCCGGTCTCAGCGGGGTTCTGACCTAGTAGCCGGGTCAGAACCCCGCCCAGAACGGCAGCAGCAGGAGCAGGACTGAGTCAGGGCTGAGGGCTGCCGTAGCCGGGGGCGCCGGGCTCCAAGGGCTGAGTCGGGGGCGTCGTGGGCGGAACCTCTGACTGACCGAAGTTGACCCCAGGACCGGAATTTCCGAAGCTGACCTGCGGCACCGAGCGCACCTGCTCGTTCTCGACCTCGAAGTAGTCGGCTCGGCCGATGTTGGTGAACCCGGCGATGATGTTCGACGGCACCGATTCGACCTTGGTGTTCAGCTCGCGGACGTTGGCGTTGTAGAACCGCCGGCCGGCCGCGATCCGATCCTCGGTCTGGGTCAGCTCGTTCTGCAGGGCCAAGAAGTTCTGGTTGGCCTTCAGGTCCGGGTAGGCCTCGGCGATCGCCAACAGCCGGCCGAGGGCCTGCGACAGCTCACCCTCCTGCTGGGCCTGCTCGGCGACCGAGGCACCCGGCGCAGTGGCCGCCGCACGGGCCCGCACCACGGCATCCAAGGTCTCCCGCTCGTGCGAGGCGTACCCCTTGACCGTCTCGACCAGGTTGGGGATCAGGTCATGACGCCGGGTGAGTTCAACGTCAATCTGCTGCCAGGCTTCCTGCACCAGGTTCCGCAGCCGAATCAGACCGTTGTAGGTGATCACGCCCCACAGCACGACCAGCACGGCAATCACGATGATCACGGCTAACACGACGAGGATCGCGACCACGATGGCTCCCTAACGCACGGCAGTAACGCGTGGGTCAACTGATCCACGCGTAGTCGATCGTAGTCCGAACCGTCCCGTTCTCAGCGGGCGAGACCGAGGTCATCGAGGTCGTAGGCCCAGCGGTAGGGGACGCCGGCCGCCTCGATCACCTCGCGCGCTCCGGTGTTGCGGTCGACGATCACGGCCACGCCGACCACCTCGGCGCCGGCCTCGCGCAGCGCCTCAACCGCCGCGAGCGGCGAAGCGCCAGTGGTGGAGGTGTCCTCCACCGCGACTACCCGGCGGCCGGCCACCTCCGGGCCCTCGATCCGGCGCTGCATGCCGTGCTCTTTGGCCTGCTTGCGGACGACGAACGAGTCCACCGCCGGTCCGCCCCGAGCCGCGGCGGCGTGCAGCACGGCGGTGCCGATCGGGTCGGCACCCATCGTCAGCCCGCCGATCGCGTCGAACTCCCAGTCCGCGGTCAGGTCCAGCATCACCCTGCCGACCAGCGGCGCCGCGGCCGCCGCCAGCGTGACCCGGCGCAGGTCGATGTAGTAATCGGCCTCGCGACCGCTGGACAACGTGACCCGGCCGTGGACCACAGCCAGCTTCTGGATCAGCGCCAGCAGGGCGTCACGGTCGGACGACGCTTCGGTCAGGACTCGCGTGGACGGGTCGGAGTTCGGCATCCGGCAAGGCTATCCGGCCCACCATGCCGACCCGACTCACCAGCCGAGGCACGTCCTCGATCGCCACCGGCGCGGTGAACAGGTACCCCTGAGCCAGGTGGCAGCCCATCTCCTGCAACGCCCGGCGGGCACCCGGATCGGTGACCCCTTCGGCGACCACCTCCAGCCCGAGGTTGCGTCCGAGATCGATGATCGACTGCACGAGCGCCCGATCCCGGGGACTGTTGTACATCTGCTGGATGAAGGACCGGTCGATCTTCATCTGGTCGATCGGCAGTCGGCTGAGGAAGTTCAACGAGGAGTACCCGGTCCCGAAGTCGTCCATCGACAGGTGCACGCCCATCCCACTCAACCGGGTCAGCACTTCACCGGCCCGGCGCGGCTCGTCCATTGCGCTGCTCTCGGTCAGTTCCAGGCAGAGCCGGTCGGCCGGGACGCCGTGCCGGATCAATGCGGCGTCGATCTGGTCCGGCAAGGACGGGTCGGCGAGCCAGCGCGGAGCCAGGTTGACCGCCACCCGCAGCGGGTAGCCGGCGTCCATCCAGACCCGGCAGGCGGCCAGGGCACGGTCCAGGATCCGCTCCGAGAGCGCCGCGACCTGCCCACTCTGCTCGGCAGCCGCGAAGAAGTCCTTGGGCGAGATCTCCCCGAGCACCGGGTGCTGCCAGCGGGCGAGCGCCTCGAAGGAGTGCACGGTGCCGGTCTCCAGGTCGACCAGCGGGTGCATGACGATCCCGATCTCGTCCGCTCGGATGGCGTCACGCAGGTCGGTGGCCAGGGTGAATACCTCGGGCGCTGGGATCAGCATGTCCGCGGAGTACATCCGCCGGCCACCGGCCGCGGACTTCGCCACGTACATCGCCACGTCGGCCTTGCGCAGCAGGTCGGCTCCCGTCGTCCCGTGTTCCGGGCCGAGCGCGATGCCGAGCGAGCCGCCGACGCGCAGCCGGGTCCCGGCCACCGGCACCGGATCCTCGAAGGTGGCCAGCACCTTCGCCGCGAGGTGCTGCGCGGCCTCGGCGTTGACCGCCCGGGAGACGATCGCGAATTCGTCGCCCCCGAGCCGGGCCACGGTCCCCTCGTCGCCAACGACGTCCCGGAACCGGCCGGCCAGTACCCGGAGCAGTTCATCCCCGGCCGGGTGACCGAGCGAGTCGTTGATCGCCTTGAATCCGTTGAAGTCGAGCACCATGACGGCACACGGCACGCCTTGGCGGGACGCGTTGGCGGCCTCGTCGAGCAGGCCGCGGAAGTTGAGTCGGTTCGGCAGGCCGGTGAGCTCGTCGTGCCGGGCCTCGAAGTGCAGGCGCTCGATCAACTGGCCGTTGCGGAGCGCAACGCTGCCGTGGTTGGCGACCGTCTCCAGCAACCGCACATCACCGTGAGCAAAGCCGCGTTCCTCACCGCGCCGGTCGCCGACCAGCAGATGCCCGGCGATCGGGCCGTCGATCCGCAGTGGCACGATCACCGCTTCGCTCAGCCCGCGAGCGGCGAGGAACTCGATCTCGGCCTGACCGTGCCCTCGGACGAGGCGAAGCGTGTCCGGCGGGAACGGCAGGGTCAGGTGGTGTGCGCCGGCCTCGACCGCGCCGTAGACCCGGTCGCCGTGCCGCTGAGACCAGAGGTGGACTCCGGTACCGACACCGGTCAACATCACCTCGGCGTAGTCGGCGCGCAGTAGGTCGGTGGACTGGTTGAGCACCGAGCGAACGACGTCCGCCGAGCCGGGGGCTCCGGCGAGCGCGTCGGACAGTTCGTAGAGCCGTTCCAGCCGGGTGTGCCGCTCGGTCAAGGTGGCGAACGCCCGGTACCCGAGCAGCACGATCGCGCCCAGGACGGCGATCGGAATAGCGGCCTCGCCGCGCCGGAAGGCCAGCACCGGAACCACCCCGACGGTGCCGACCAGGGCCGCGCCGGCGACCGAGATGAAGATGGCCCGGGCCATCGCAAGTTGCGCGATCATGCCGTTGTACCAGGTCTGCACCCGCAATACGGCGCCGGCGTCGAGCAGTCCGACGGCGGCCGCAGCCAGCAGCGCGGCCAGACAGCCCCGGAAGCCGAGCGGGTCGGTACCGGACAGCACGAGTAGGAAGGTGAGTTCGGCGAGCGCCGTGCCGGCCAGCACCAGCGCGGCGTTGAAGGCCGCGTTGAGCGCGCTCTGCCGGCGGTAAATCAGGAACACCGCCAGGCTGCCGACCAGCCGGCCGAGCATCAGGGACGACGGCGTGGCCAGGAACAAGCCCATTACCAGCGGTACTTCGCTCAGCGACAGCGAATGGCTCTGCTTGCGAATCCGGAGGTTGACGACGCCGATCTCGGTCACCGCGAACAGCACGGCCAGTGCCCACCAGGGCAGCGAACGGAACTCGTCCAAAAGCGATGGACGACGCAGGAACAGAGGCACCAGACCGAACAGCGCGAGGACGGCGCTGAACGCGACGACCTTGGCGGTGGCGGCCGGGAGCGCCGAGGCCCTGCGGTGGAGGTTCATGGCATCACCCGTCAATGTCTACGAAGAGCCTCCAGTGCATCGCACTCTGTAGTCATTCGTCATCACCGAGTGCCGAGATCCACTCCACCGGTCGCGGCCTCACCCACCCCGAGTAACGGATGGCGGCCCGCCGGCCGAGCGATCCGTCCGGCTCGCACCGGTTCGGCGTCCGACGTCATCCACAACGAGTCGCTGAGGCTCTCGTTCGGGTGCACCCGTCCGAGCGTGTCGGTGCCGAGCGGTAATCTTTCCGGGGTGCGAATCGCCACCTGGAACGTCAATTCATTGCGGGCTCGACTCGAGCGGGTGCAGGCCTGGCTGGAGCGCAGCGACGTGGACGTCGTCGCGCTGCAGGAGACCAAAAGCCGGGACGAGCAATTCCCGAACGCGGTTTTCGAGGACCTTGGCTACCAGGTCGCCCACCTCGGGCACTCGCAGTGGAACGGCGTCGCGATCCTTTCCCGAGTAGGCCTGACCGACGTCGAAGCCGGCTTCCCGGGAATGCCGGACTGGGGCGACCCGCCTGCCGCTGAGGCCCGGGCGCTCGGCGCGACCTGCGGTGGAGTGCGGGTCTGGAGCCTCTACGTGCCGAACGGCCGCACCCTGGACGACCCGCACCTGGCCTACAAACTGGACTGGCTGGCCGCTTTGCGGGAGGCCGGCCACGGCTGGCTGTCGGCCGATCCGAGCGCTCAGATCGCCCTGGTCGGGGACTGGAACGTGGCGCCCAGGGACGAAGACGTCTGGAGCATGGCTGCGTTCGAGGGCAGCACTCACGTCTCAGCACCCGAGCGCGCCGCCTTCGACGGCGTCGTTGACGCCGGATTCGCGGACGTCGTCCGGCCACACACGCCGGGCGCCTTCACCTACTGGGACTACCAGCGGCTGCGATTCGCGAAGCGGGAAGGGATGCGGATCGACTTCATCCTCGGTTCGCCCGCGCTGGCCGCAAGGGTCAAGGGCGCCAGCATCGATCGGGAGGAGCGGAAGGGAAAGGGTGCCTCCGACCACGCTCCGGTGATCGTCGAACTGACCTGACCCTGCGTGACCTTCCGGTTGTTCGCGGGGAAGGACTTGAGCCATCCGATACAGACCGTGGTTACCGACAGCGGTATTCACGGTTAATGTCTGGATTTCGGCACGCCGGATCATGAACAGGCCGTACCATTTCGGCCGTGACAATCACACAGCGGACAATGTTGCCCGGCCGCGGTCCTTCCCGCCGCCTGACTGTCGCGATGGCCTGGCTTGGTACCGCCGCTCTTGTAGTCGGTGGTACGGCGTCCGCTAGCGCGGCAACCTCCACTCCGGCACCCGCCCCCCTGCTGAGCGCAGTGGGCGCGGAGACCGTCCCCGGCGAGTACATCGTCGTCCTGAAGAGCGACGCCGCTCTGCGGTCGACGGGTCTGCGGACCACGGCCGCTCCGGACCGGGTCAAGGCCGCAGCCGAGGCCGGCCGCAAGCTCGGCGCCACGGTCACCCGCCAGTTCAGCGGCGCGATCCAGGGGTACTCGGCCAAGCTGAGCAGCTCCGAGCTGGACACCATCCGCCAGGACCCGGCGGTGGCGTACATCCAGCCGAACCAGGTGCTCCGGACCGAGGCCACCACCACCGGCCAGCCGGCGCCCCGTCCGATCAAGGCCGCAGGGACGACGGCCAACCCGGAGTCCTGGGGCCTGGACCGGATCGACCAGCGGAACCTCCCGCTGGACAAGAAGTACTACTGGACCGCGACCGGCAAGGGTGTCACCGCCTTCATCGTTGACACCGGTATCGCCACCGGTCAGCCGGACTTCAACCAGGTTCTCCCCGGCGTGGATCTGGTCGGTGACGGACGTGGGACGAACGACTGCAACGGCCACGGCACGCACGTCGCCGGTACCGTCGGCGGAGGGGTCTACGGAGTCGCGAAGGACGTCACTCTGGTGCCGATCCGGGTGCTCGACTGCGCGGGCGAAGGCTTCACTTCAACCGTCGTGGCCGGGCTCGACGAGGTCATCTCTATGGGAGTCAGCGGCCCGAAGGTGGTCAACCTCAGCCTCGGTGGCGTCGTCGACGCAACCGTGGACGCAGCGGTGAAGAACTTGATCAACGCCGGAATCACGGTGGTCGTCGCGGCCGGCAACGGTGTGAATGGCGTTGGGGTCAGTGCCTGCACCGTCTCCCCGGCCCGGGTCAAGGCGGCGATCACGGTCGGCGCGACGCGGATCAATGACCGGCGGTCGACGTTCTCGAACTTCGCCAGCTGCGTTGACCTGTACGCGCCGGGCGAGGACATCGTCTCGGACTGGAAGTGGCCCAACGGCGTCAACGACGGCAAGTGGTGGTACAACATCATCTCCGGCACGTCGATGGCCACACCGCACGTGACCGGTACCGCGGCCATGTATCTGCAGCGGCACCCCACGGCAACCCCGGCGCAGGTCCAGGCCGCGCTGATCGCGGCGGCCACCAAGGACAAGGTGACCAACGTCAGCGCGAAGTGGCCGCGGCTGGAGCTGTTCGGCCTGCAGGCAGCCGTTCGGCCGAAGAGCGTGACCAGCGGGAACAAGCTGAAGTCCGGTGAGAGCCTGGTTCGCGGCAACAAGATCTGCAGCGCCAACAAGGCGTACTGCCTCAGCCCGGAGGCATCCGGCAAGCTGGTGCTGCGCAAGGTCACGGGCACCAAGAAGGTCGTGTGGGTAGCCGGCACGGGCGTCTACTGGACCACGATGACCACTACCGGGCCGCTCAGCTCCTATGACGGCTACGCACGCCGGGTCTGGACCAACAACAAGACCGGCGGCAAGGCCACCCTGTTCGTCAACTCCAACGGGTACATCGCGGTCGTCCGGGATTCCGACAAGAAGGTGCTCTGGAGGAGCTGATCCTGTAAGCGGTCACTCCCGACAGCGGTGATCGTGTACGTCTGCTCGCCATCAGCGCGCAGCCGTACACGATCGCCGTTGTTTTTTGCTGCCGTTGGTTGGACGAAACGCCCAGCAGGGTGACTCAAGTCGGACATGCCCCTGGGTTTGACCGGATCGACCCGTAGGCTACGGCGCGTGACCTTGATGCAACAGCGCGTCACGCGCGCTCGCACGAACGGCCCCGGATCCACCTGGCGCAGAACCGCGCTCGGATCGGGGGTCGTCGCGATGATGGCGGTTGCCTCCGGCCTGCTCACCGGTGCGCCGATCGCGACTGCGGCGGTAACGCCGGCGCCGCTGCTCGGCACCTCGGCGCTGGGCGCCATCCCGGGTGAGTTCGTCGTGGTGCTGAAGGAGAGCTCCGGGCTGCGCGCCACGGGGTTGGGCGAGGTGTCGTCCGCCGATCTGGTCGCCAAGGCCGTGGCCCGCGGCCGCAAGGCCGGCGCGGTGGTCACCCATCAGTACACCCACGCCCTGCAGGGCTATGCGGCCGACCTGGACCCGGACGAGCTCGCCACGGTTCGCGCCGACCCGGCGGTGGACTACGTGCAGGCGAACCAGAGGTACCGAGCGAGCGCCGTCGAGGTTGATCCGCCCTGGGGGCTGGACCGGATCGACCAGCGCAGTCGGCCGCTGAACGGCGCGTACAAATACGCGGCCACCGGCGCCGGGGTGACGGCCTACGTCGTCGACACCGGCATCCGCGGCACCCATCTGGACTTCACCACAGACTTCGCCGGCGACGTCATTCCGTCCCGGGTTCTGACCGGGATCTCCAAACTGGAGGACGACGCCAGCACCGCCGACTGCCTGGGTCACGGCACCCATGTCGCCGGCACCATCGGCGGCGTCAATTACGGCGTGGCCAAGCAGGTCACGCTGGTGCCGGTCCGAGTACTCGACTGCGACGGGTCCAGCAGCAGCGAGATCGTCGCCGAGGGGCTTGACTGGATCGTCGGCAACCACACGACCGGCCCTGCGGTGGCCAACCTCAGCCTGACCAACGAGGGCGGCGCGGACGCCGTGGTCGAAGCGGCCGTCAACCGAGTGATCAAGGACGGCGTCACCACGGTGATCGCCGCTGGGAACGGCGTTTACGACAAGGGGATCCACGACTACAAGGGGGTCAGCGCCTGCACGGTCTCCCCGAGCCGGGTCCGGGCCGCGATCACGGTGGCCGCGACGACGAAGACCGACCGGCGGGCAGGGTTCTCGAACTTCGGCTCCTGCGTTGACCTCTACGCCCCCGGAGTGGACATCGAGTCCGACTCCTATGTGGACGACGACCTGGTGGTATCGATGAGCGGCACGTCGATGGCCGCACCGCACGTGGCCGGTACCGCCGCGCTCTACTTGCAGGCACATCCGACCGCAACGCCGGCTCAGGTCCAGGCGGCGCTGATCGCCGCTTCCTCGGCGAACAAGGTGGCCAACGTCAGCGCGAAATGGCCGCGGCGAATGCTGTTCTCGTTGCCGAAGGTGGCCGCACCGGCAGCGACCACAACGGCCGGGGCGATCACGTCCGGGACTGCCCTGTTGCGCGGGTCGAAGGTCTGCAGCCCGAACACCCTGTACTGCCTTGCGCAGCGACAGACCGACGGCGTTCTGGTGCTGGTCAAGTCGGGCGGCCGGGTGCTGTGGACCAACCACCGGGCCGGCGCCTGGACGACGGTGGACACCGGGGGCAACCTCGCCTCATACGACGCCTACGGCCAGCGGACCTGGTTGATCAACCCGACCGGCACCGCGCCGAGCACCTTGCGAGTGCAGGACACCGGCAACCTGGCCCTGGTGAACAACGCCACCGCGGCGCTGGAATGGGTCAGCGGCCCGGCCCAGAAACTGGCGCCGGCCCAGGTCGCGGATGCCGTTGCGACCCTCAGCACAAGCAAGGCTCTGTACCGAGCCGGCTCCCAGCTCCGTTCCGCCAACGGCATTTTCAAGCTCGCGGTGCGGAGCAACGGAGACCTGGTGCTGGCGAAGACCGGGGTGACGATCTGGCACTCCGGAGTGAAGGACGGCGATTGGCTGACCCTGCGGGCGGACGGCAACCTGGTCTACTACCGGTCCGACGGCAAGGTGGTGTGGAAGACCGGAACCGGCGGCCAGGGCGCCGCCCGGCTGACCGTGCGGGACAGCGGAAACCTTGTCCTGGTCAGGCTTTCCGACCAGAAGATCCTCTGGTCAACGAAGACCTCCGGCGCCTGACAGCCGAAGTTCATACGTACAGGTGCCCCAAAGTTGCCCTCAGATCCCGTCCTCACGCTTTGACTGATACAAGATCGCTTCCGGGGATGCCGGTGGCTGGGCTCTGCCGACGAGATAATAGAGATTGCCGATATCAATCGTGAGACCATATTTGGCCGCTGACGGACCGGACCTGCCGGCGCGGGGCTGTCGATGTCCTCTGGCACCGAACGGCAGGCTGTCACCACCCATGGCCCAACCGTTGGCCTCTTCCGGTCGCGGCGAGTGAAGGCGCACCCAACGGCCACTCAACCGGCGGTCGAGGCGCCCGGGTCTGGTTGGCCAACGCGGTGGGGTGAGGGACCGCGGGCGCATGCCATCACCTCTGTCGCCCTGCCGACCTGGTCACCGACCGCACCGGCGTCCGGCTGCCGCCATCCCGGTTGACTGTCGTCACGTGATCTGGCCTTCAGGGAGGTGGCCAACGGTTGACCTCGCTCGCCAGCCCGGCTCCCGGGTGGGGACCCAACCGCGGGCCATGGGGTGCAAGGGGCACGACCCGGCCGCGGCCGGTCTCATCATCGGGAGGATGCTTCGTGGCCGCACGGTGCGGCCGGGGCTTCGGGACCGGGGTACCGGCGGGCAGTCACCACGACAGACAGCGCCGTCCTCGACTCGGCCATCACCGATGGCCACGCCGCCGCTGGATCACTGTGGAGCTGGCCTTGCCGGCCCGGCGGCGTCCTCGGGCTACTGCTGGTGGCAGTTGCCCTCCCCCGCGCAGGGATCTGGGCCGGGCTCCGAGAAGGGCGACCCAGGCGCCGGCCACCAGCAGCGTGGCCAGGGCGTGGATCACGACAGCCGGCGCGACGCTGGCTCGCACAACGGCGGCCACCACGGACATGGCCACAACGACGACGGCCACGGCCTCGGTCAGGCGGACACGGCCCGAACGGTTGTCGTTGGCCGCCAACGGCGGCGTGGCCACGCAGTGGCGGCCACAACGACGGGCGACCCGGGGCCAGACGGGCGCGGACAACGGCGGCTGTGGCCAGCATGGCCGGCGGGTGCTGGCGGCCATGCTGGCCGCCAGGTCGTGGTGCGGGCGCTGGTACCGGGGCGGTGGCCACACGGGCTGCCCGCTCGCGCCCCGGGTCAGGGAGTCGTTCCGGACGGTGGTCGATGGGCGGCCCAGCACGCTGAGCAGCGGTCATGAAAACTGCAGCTCAGGCGGCCGGTTGGCCAACCCAGGCGGCCGGTTGGCCAACCCGGACGGTCGGTTGGCCAACGGGTGGGGCGGTTGGGCGGCCAACCCGTTGCCTCCTCCTGCTATTCGCGCCGCGCCCGCCACGTCCGCGCGCCACCGCGCGGCCGGGCTGGCCTTGGCCACCAAGGACGCCGTCGACCGACTGGTCAGCGACCTCGCCCAGGCGGTCCGTGGCCAACGCGGCCACCCAGATCCTGACGGGCCGGCCGAGGCGGCCATCGACGAGGTGTCCACCTGGTTGGCGCTGACCTCCGCCTCCGGCCGGCCGTCAGCCGGCAACTGATCCCGGTCCAGTCGATCGCCTCAGACACCGAGCACGACCCGGTCGCCGCGGGGTCTCGGCGGAATGGTCGCCGAACGCTCGCGCGAGCGACGTCCTGTCGCACTCATGGTCCGGGCCGCCCGGCCATGACCCGGCAGCGCCCTTCGCGTACCGGCTCCGGTGGGGCCCGGTTGGGTCCTCGTCTCGATCGACGAACCAAAAAAAGACCCAACGGCGGGACCTATTGGTCGTGGAAGCAAACCCCCGCCGAACGGAGCCCACCATGCCCGCCCCACCCCCGTCCACGATCGATCCCGCCGTGGACCATCTCCCCGGACCGTCGCCCACGAGACCATCTGCCGGCCCACACGCTCGACGAGCGTGACGTCCCTGAGCCCCGAAGCAGCTTCAGGCCCCCTTTCGTCACCTCAGCGCACACCGCGGTCCGTGCCGCGGTCGAGCCGATGCCTGCCCCGCTGACCGAGCCGGGCCGCCCATCGGTGGCCGAGACGCGCCGAGGTTCCACCCCGGACCGCGCCTGCGGCCCAGACCGGCAACCTCCCACGGCTGCGCGCGCAAACCGCCCCCGCCACCGGCGACCAGCCCGGCCCCGAGCGACCACCACGCCACCAAGGCCGAGCCCAGCAACACACGGGCCCGGCACGACACCGGCCCGGACAGGCCTCGGAGGAAGGCCGCCCCAGAGGCCGGTCAGACCCCAGACGCCCCATCCGGCCACCCGATCGAACCCAACCACCCGTAAACCCGCAGGCAGGAGCCACGTCATGAACCCCACCACCCCCGAAGACCAACCCCGACAAACCCCCAGGGGGTACTTTTCCTACCGGGGGAAAACATCAGCAAAAACACCGACACCAACACTGGATGACAACGCGGCAGGCCCCGCGCCCTGGCTACCGGCCCTCACCCCGGCCCGGAGCCGCACGCACCTGCCCACCCCGACCGACACCGCCAGCACAGCCGGCCGCCCAGGCCCGCGCAGGTCCGGCCCACCACGCACCCGCTACCGCGGTGATCCCCTGCTGGACGCCACCCTCCGCCTGCAAGCCCGGGACCGGGTGCTGACCAGGCTCCTGGACGAGCACCGCACCCTGACCACCGACCAGATCGCCGCCGTCCTGTTCACCTCACCGGCGACCTGCCGCAACCGCCTGTACCGGCTGCGTCAGGGCGACTGGCTGGACCGGTTCGTCCCCCTCAGCGCCGCCACCGGATCCGGCACCCACTGGGTCCTGGGCACCCTCGCCACCCAGTGGGCCGCCGGGCAGGACCAGCGCCCACCCCCGAGCACCAGGGCCGGGCGCGACCAGCGCCGGGCCATCGCCGCCAACCCGCACGGCAAACACGACGACGGCGCCCGCCAGGTCTTCATCGACCTGCTCGTGCACGCCCGCCACCACCCCGGCACCCGCCTGGCCCGCTGGTGGTCACCCAAGCACACCGCAGAAGCCGCCGGACAACGCCTTCATCCCGACGGGCACGGCGTCTGGGAACAGCACCACCCGACACCGCCCGCACCGTCCAGGTCGGGTTCTACCTCGAGTACGACACCGGCACCGAGTTCTCTTGGGGTCCGGGCTCGGACGGGTCCGCGGGAACGACGTGTGGGCTGCTCAGCGGCCACCCTATGGCCGTGGTGGAGCGCAACAGGTGTGGTGCACGTGCTTGGGTCCGCGCTGGTGGTGGGGCGGCACGGCTGCGACGGCAACGACGGCCCGCAGGCGGTTTGGAGGCCTCCCGGGGTCGGGGTCCGGCTCGGGGTGGGTCTGCGGGTCGGTCTGTGCGTGCGGCTAGAGGCGGATGCCCAGACCGATCCTCTGGTTGGGGTGTCCGGGCAGGTCAGGGCCCGGGGTGGTCGCTCGCGGCGCGTCCCCGAAGAAGACCCAGGGTCTTTGAGGTGGGAGGAGGGGGAGAAAAAGTATGCGGGTAAGTGATGATCGTGTGCTGCGGGTTCGTGCTCAGTTGACCGAGCGGGATCTGCTCCTGTTGCAGTGGCTGGCCGATCACAAGGTCCTGACCACGTCCCAGGTCGCGGCGGCCTTGTTCAGCTCCCTTGACGTCGCCCAGCGCCGGTTGCTGCACCTGCATCAGCTCGCCCTGGTGGACCGGTTCCGGCCGCTGCGCGCCGGTGGGGGCTCCTATCCGTGGCATTACGTCCTGGCTCATGTCGGCGCCCAGTTCATCGCCGCCAGCCGGGGTGAGAAGCCGCCACGTCCAGGTGAAAGCACCGATCGTGTCCGTCGGATCGCGACCAGCCGGGCCCTGGATCACCAGCTCGGGGTCAACCAGTTCTTCATCGATCTCGCCGGGTATGCCCGTACCCATCCGCCGGCCCGGCTCGAACGGTGGTGGTCTGAGCAGCAGTGCGCCAGCCCGGGCGCGTTCGGCATCTCCCTGATCACCTATGTGCATCCCGACGGGCACGGGATCTGGGCCGAACACGGGCAGCGGGTAGCGTTTTTCGCCGAATACGATTCGGGCAGCGAGAGCCACTCGGTCCTGCTGCGCAAACTCACCGGTTACGGCCGCCACGTTCATCGCGGCGGCCCGGCCTGGCCGGTGCTGTTCTGGCTGCCCACCAGCGCCCGTGAGCAGTACCTGCACCGGCTCCTGGATCGCGAGGGCAGCCCCGTGCCGGTAGCGACCGCTGCCCGGGACATCCTCGCTGCGGGCGACAGCCCAGCGCAGGCGGTCTGGCTGATCCACGGCCGAGATCGGCAGCCCCGCCACCTGCACGCACTGGCCGGACTCGGTGCCCCGGCTCCGGACAGCGATCCACCCGAGCAGAGCATGTGAGACGTGTGGGCCGGGGTGCCTGCTCAGGGCGAGGGCGGGGCGTGGTTGGCGCGCAGCATGAGCTCGCGATTGGCGGCCCGCGCGGCGTTCAGCTCGTCGTCACGTTCGGCCAGTTGCAGGCGAAGGTCGGCGGCTGCCTGCTCGAGGTGGACGATCCGCTGGGTGAGGACGTCCACGTCGGTAGGTGCGCCCAGGCCGCTGGCCCGCCACGCCTGCTCACCCAGGTCCTGCGAAAGATGTTTCTCCAGCTGTTGGATCCGCGCCGATAGCCGGGTGGTGCGCTGCTGGGCGTTGAGCAGATCGGTCTGCAGCGAGACCCGGCTGACCACGGGCCCGGGTGTGGTGGCGGCGTGGGGCTGGGCCTGGGCGGCGTGGATCTGTTCCAGGAGGTCTCGGTGGCGGTAGAGGAACGTCCGATCGACACCGGCAGCCCGGGCGATGGCGGCCACGCTGACCTCGATGCCGGTGGCTGAGCCGGCCTGGGTGATCGCGGTCAGGACCCGCTGTCGCCGGCGCGCGGAGTCCGCGGCCCGTCCAGCCGCTGCGGCGCTGATCCGCCCGGCCGTAGCCCTCGACCCGGCAGCTGCCGAGGTCAGGGTCGCCTGGGCCAGGTCGGCCGGTGACCGGTTCGGCCCGGGAGTGTTCATGCCCGGCGCTGCGGGCGAAGGTCGGGCAGCGGCTGGCGGACCTTCGGCAGCCCAAGATTGAGGCTTCGGTGCTTGCGGACGGTGGCCACGGCCTGCTGGACCTGGGCTCGCTCGGTGTCGGTGAGGGCCTCCAGGTCGCCGCTGATCCGGTTGATCAGCCGGCGCACCGCGGTGATCTCCTCCTGGGAGGGGGTCGCCTCGGCGCGGGCCCAGTCCTCGATGTCACAGCCGGCGCGCACCCGTTCACCGTTGCGCAGCAGGTCATCCAGATACGCCTGCAGGTCAGGCAGGTAGGAGGCATCGGTGCGGAAATGGTCGCAGCCGACGCACCGGAACCGGTAGGGGCAGGCGTGGCCCCCGGCCTTGACGTTGGACGGCTCGGCGCAGACCCCGAACGGGACGACGACCTCGCCCACGGCGCGGCGGGCGTGCTCTGAGTCCAGCAGTGCCTTCGCCCCGACCCAGACCCGGTTGCCGCGCCGGTCGAACTGCAACGCCACCAACCGGTCCACGGCCTCACGCCGGCGGGCCTGCCCGACCCGGTAGTACTGGGTCGTGGTGTCCATGACCCTGTGGTCCATCAGCTGACGCAGGACGTCGACGCCGACCCCGCCATCGGCGTGGCGCTGGGCGTAGGTGTGGCGGTAGGCATAGGGGAAGACCCGGTCCTTGTCGAACTCGGTTCCCTCACGGGTCAGCAGCACCGGCAGCCGGCTCACCCACAAACCGTGACGCTGGGCCAGGTGCCCGACGCCGATCGCGTCCCGGCCGGCCCGGTTGTGCTGACGGGCCGGCAGCAGTTTCAGTTCCCCGACCGGGGTATGCGGGTAACGCTCACGCACCCGCTGCTGCTGGGCTGTGATGAGGGCAGCGGTGACCTGCCCGATCGGTAACCGCCGGGCCAGCCGCTGGTTCTTCTCATTGTCATAGACCAGCACCGCCCCACCGTCGCCGTCGCGGGCCAGGCAGTCGAAGGCCAGGCCGGTGATCTCCCCGGGCCTGCGCCCGGTGTCGATCAGCAGTTCCACCCCGACCCGGACCTGGACACTGCCGACAGCTTCCAGACCCTCGAGGTTCGCGCACAGCACCGCCATGATCTCCGGCGGCAGGTCCCGGCCCGGTTCACGCTCGGGCGGGCGGGGCACGTCGGCGAGGGTCAGGACGAAATCCTCGCCCAGACCGGCCGCGACCTGCCCCGCCCTGGTCAACCCCATCGCCCGAACCCGGCCCAGCACCGCCCGGACCGCCAGACACGTCCGCCGCCGCATATCAGCGGAGATCTGCCCCTGGCCGACCTGAAAAGCCAGCCGGGCCAGGAAATCCTCCACATCGGCGCGGCCCAGAACCGATGGCACCCGCCCACCGTCGGCACGCAGCGACAAACTCTGCGACAACCGGCTCACACAGCGGATCCGATCACGCAGGCCATGGCCGGCCTTACCGCCGCGCCGGCGCGGCAGGTCATCAGCGGCCCACCGCTTCAGAGCCTCCCGCAGCCAACCCTGGCTGATCGTGGTGAACCGGGCAGTGCCGGTGGCACCGAACGCACTCAGCTCCCACACATCCTTACCCTCTCCGTCTCGGCATCGACAAAGAACCGGCGCAGGTGATCACGGATCGAGTTGACCAGCGAACGCTGCGCCGTGGCGGTGAACACACTGGCCGCCTCGACCACCACCGCCAGATCCTCATCCAGCACCGTCCAATAACTCACCCCTGAAGGCAGCCCCACCCTGAACGCCCGCACCGAATCCCCCAACCGTCGCAGCCAGCGACTGAACAACTACCAGCCACGAGCACCACAGCCCCGCAGATCTGTCGCAGAACCCCAGCCGTGTCCCGCCCACACCACGTCACACCACAGCCCCAGGACCCAGAGAGAAACCGAGACTCTCGCCATCCTGCTACAGAAGATCGAAGGCTACGAGCGGTACCGCGAGTCCGGACCCGACTACCCCCTGCTCATGGTCCTGCCCAGCCCGAGACGCGAGGCCAACCTGCACCGCACGCTCAACGGCCGGGCCGCCTACCTGCAGATCACCCTGGCCACCACCACACCAGAGGCCGTCGGCGCCCATCCGGACCACCTCGCTGGAGCGGTCTGGAAGATCGCCGGCAACAGCCGGCACCGCCACCGCCTGGCCGACCTGCCCTCCCACCACGGCACGGCCAGCGCCCCCTACCATCCGGGGCCGCCGACGCCCGAGCAGGACCCCCTGTTCGGATTGGGGGCCCTGCCCCGATGACCAGACCGAAAGTGTGGGCACAGAATCCTCGATCGCGAGGGGCAAGGACACCTCTCCTGGCCGGGCCGCTGACGGTGGACGACACCGACACCGCACCGGGCTCGCGCAGCGCTGGACCAGATCGTTGCGAACGGGGACCTCAACACCGCGATGTCCGAGTAGGCGCTCGGCTCATGGATTGTGGCCGGCGGCACGGTATGGACCGGCACGGGCGGCTACCGTCTGCCCGGTCGCGGCCTCGTTGAGGGCACCGGCCTGTTGTGCCGCTGTTCGTCTTCCACGCCGGCATCGCCGGACCGGGGTCGCCATGAACAAACCCAGATGCCCAGTCACCCAAGGAAGACCCTGGCTTGCAGCCTCGAGCACTCCCCCACGGTGGGGCGAACGCGGTCACCGTCGCCCGAGCGCCACGAGGTGAACGGCAACGGAGCTCATGAACCGCCGCCGCCTGGCTGCGGCGCTACCACTCCCTGCTCGGCCAGGCCACCAGATCGACCCTGCTGAGGGGCTCTTGCGCCCTGGAGGATGGCTGCGCCATCGAGCAGAAGCCGAGCCAGTTCGCGCGCCTGCTCGACGGCGATCGATTCGCCGTCGAGCAGCAGGTAGGCCCGGCTGCGAGTGATCGATCCCACGTCGCCGACCTCGTCCATCTCATCGCGCTGGACCAGCAGCACTTCGCGTTCGCTGTCTTTGCTGGTGAAAGCGGCCAGCCTGAAGACACCGACTTTCCGCACGTGGATGACCGCTTGCTCGTCGACGTGATGGGATTCTGCCCACGAAGGCGCCTCCCATGATGCGATGACTGACGCTGTATCGAGGGTCATCCGCCAGGCCTCCTGCCGCTCGTGGTTGGGCCCGCCCCCGCTGCACCCTGGGTCAGGGTGACTAACGGAAGCGAACACTTCACAGCGTAGCCGAGAATTTCTAGTGCTGCACTACAAATTCTAGTATGCCGGGATGGCGGTACCCGGCCGACTCGTCCGGTTCATACCGTCGGGTCGTGCCCTCCTCGAAGCTGTCCGCCGTCGTGGCCGGAAACGTCCGAGCCGAGCGCGGACGACGAGAGTGGACGCAGGCCGACCTGGGCAAACGCCTCGGGTGGGCGCCCTCCATCGTGGGCCACCTCGAACAAGGACGCCGAGACGTCACGGTGGACGACCTGACCGACCTCTGCCGGGCCTTCGGCGTCCCGGCCGCAAGCCTCCTGTTCGGTGCATCGCCAGATGACCTGGAAGCCCTCGGCCTCAACTGACCTGCAGTTGATACCAAGCAGCCTGAACCTGACAGCGCAGCTCGTGAAGCAAGACCCGCGCAGCAGGTGATCATGCACGGCTGCTCGGCCGAAGAGCCTGTAGCGAAATCGCGCACCACGCGCACTGGATCAAGGGAAAACCTGATTAATGCGGGGTTCTGTCCCATTCAATTCAATGGGGCAGAACCCCGTCCAAATTGGATGTTGATCTTGGTTGACACGATTTCGCTACAGGCTCCGAAGGGCGCAACGTGCATGATCACCGCGGGTTGGAAGCGGGCCAGGCTTCCCAGGTAGAAGGGCGAGCGGTTACCAGCCGGGCAGGGTGGAGAGGTCGGTGCCGCCGAGGCCGTCGGAGCCGTCCGACCCGCCGGACGACGTGCCGATGCCCTCGACGATCTCGCCGGGCTCCAACCGCCGGACGGTCAGCCCGGACGAAGTGCCGCCCGAGAAGGCGCCCGCACCAAAGGCGCCGCTCTCGAAGCCACTTTCACCGAACCCACCGGCTGCGTCGACGAGAACGCCGTCCCCGTCCCGGATCTCGCCGGCAAGCAAGGCTTTCGCCAGTCGGTCACCGATCTCGCGCTGCACCAGTCGGCGCAACGGCCGGGCACCGTAGGCCGGATCGTACCCGCTGAGCGCCAGCCATTCCCGAGCGGCCGGGGTGACGACGAGCTCCAGCCGGCGGTCAGCCAGACGCCGGGCCAGCAGCCCGACCTGGAGCTCGACGATCCGGGTCAGCTCCTCCATCCCGAGCGGCTCGAACACGACGACGTCGTCCAACCGGTTCAGGAACTCCGGCTTGAACGCGGAGCGCACCGTGGTCAGCACCGCATCCTGCTTGGCCTCCCGGCTCAGCGTCGGGTCGACCAGGAAATGCGAGCCGAGGTTCGAGGTCAGCACCAGGATCGTGGAGCGGAAATCGACCGTGCGGCCCTGTCCGTCCGTCAGCCGACCGTCGTCCAAAACCTGCAACAGCACGTCGAAGACGTCCGGGTGGGCCTTCTCGACCTCATCGAACAGCACCACGCTGTACGGCCGTCGGCGCACCGCCTCGGTCAGCTGACCGCCGGCCTCGTAACCGACGTAGCCCGGCGGGGCACCGATAAGGCGCGCCTCGCTGTGCTTTTCAGCGTATTCGCTCATGTCGATCCGGACCATGGCGCGCTCGTCGTCAAACAGGAAGTCGGCCAGCGCCTTGGCCAGCTCGGTCTTCCCGACCCCGGTGGGGCCGAGGAAGAGGAACGATCCGGTCGGCTGGTCCGGGTCGCTGATCCCGGCCCGGGCCCGGCGAACGGCGTCGGACACCGCTCGCACAGCCGACTTCTGACCGACCAACCGGCTACCGATCACGTCTTCCATCCGCAGCAGCTTGGCGCTCTCGCCCTCCAGCAGCCGACCGGCCGGGATGCCGGTCCAGGCGGCGACGACGTCGGCGATGTCGTCCGGGCCGACCTCGTCCTTGACCATCGGCGCGGGCTTCAGACCGCCGTCCCGGTCCCCGTCGTCCTTGACCATCGAGACCGGGGCGGTGTCATCGGCCTCCGCGGCCTGCGCGGCAGCGAGCTCCTTCTCGATGGTCGGAATCTCTCCGTACAGCAGCCGGGAGGCGCCGGCCAAATCGCCCTCGCGCTCAAACCGTTCGGCCTGACCGCGGAGCGTGTCGATCCGCTCCATCAGCGCGCCGACTCGGTTCAGTCCGGCCTTCTCCAGCTCCCAGCGGGCGGTCAGCGCGGCCAACTGCTCGGAGCGGTCGGCCAGGTCGGCCCGCAGCTTCTCCAGCCGAGCCCTGCTGCCGGCGTCGTCCTCGCGGGCGAGCGCCATCTCCTCCATCTTCAGCCGGTCCACCTGCCGGCGCAGCGCGTCCACCTGCTCCGGGGACGAGTCGATCTCCATCCGGAGCCGGCTCGCGGCCTCGTCGATCAGGTCGATCGCCTTGTCCGGCAGCTGCCGACCGGAGATGTAGCGGTGCGAAAGGCTCGCCGCCGCAACCAGCGCGGCGTCCGTGATCGCCACCTTGTGGTGTGCCTCGTACCGCTCCTTCAGGCCGCGGAGGATGCCGATGGTGTCCTCGACGCTGGGCTCCCCCACGTAGACCTGCTGGAACCGCCGCTCCAGGGCGGCGTCCTTCTCGATGTGCCGGCGGAATTCGTCCAGCGTGGTGGCACCGACCAGGCGCAGCTCACCCCGGGCCAGCATCGGCTTCAGCATGTTTCCGGCGTCCATCGCGCCCTCACCGGTGGCGCCGGCTCCGACCACGGTGTGCAGCTCGTCAATGAAGGTGACGACCTCGCCCTCGCTGGCCTTGATCTCCTCGAGCACGGCCTTCAGCCGCTCCTCGAACTCACCGCGGTACTTCGCGCCGGCCACCATCGCGGCCAGATCCAGGCTGATCAGGCGCTTGCCGCGAAGCGACTCCGGGACGTCGCCGGCGATGATGCGCTGGGCCAGCCCCTCCACCACCGCGGTCTTTCCGACGCCGGGCTCACCAATCAGCACCGGGTTGTTCTTCGTCCGCCGGCTCAGCACCTGGATCACCCGGCGGATCTCGGCGTCCCGGCCGATCACCGGGTCGAGCTTGCCGTCGCGGGCCTGCGCGGTCAGGTCGATGCCGTACTTCTCCAGCGACTTGTAGGTGCCCTCCGGGTCTGGGCTGGTGACCTTGCTGTTGCCGCGGACCTTGGGCAGCGCCTCCAGCAGCGTGGCCCGGGTGGCACCGGCCGCGGTCAGCGCGGCGGCTACCGAACCGGTTGCGCCGCTGCCCGAGTCTCCGGAACCGGCCAGGCCGATCAGCAGGTGCTCGGTTGAGACGTACTCGTCGCCCAGTTCACGGGCCACGTCGCCGGCGCCGGACATCGCCTGGAAGGTCGCCCGGGCCAGGTTCGGGGAGCTGACCGACTGTCCGCTCGCGTTGGGCAGGGCCGCCAGCGCAGCTTCGGTGGACCGGCGCAGCGCAGCGAGATCGACTCCGACCGCCTGCAGCAGGGCCGGGGCCACGCCGTCACCCTGCGCCAGCAGGGCGGCCAGCAGGTGCGCGGGCTCCACCTGGGGGGCACCATCGGTGGCCGCCCGCTGAATGGCGGAGGTCATCGCCTCCTGGCTGCGAGTGGTGAGCTTCAGATCCATGGTTCTCAGTGTCCTCCGGTCTTCGGGTTACTGTCAGAACCAACGTGGGCAGAGTTGAGTCTGTTCCGCTCAACTTAAGCCTTTCACCGCTGGCCGGCGACCTGCCCCAGGCGTACCCGCAGCACGCGTGCGCCGTGCGAGAGGTGGCGCCGACGGCCCCCGGCCACACCGCCGCTGATCAGGTGGTATTCGCTGTCAGTGAGCCATCCGCTGGCTAGCGCAATATCGCTATGGGTAATCGATTCACTACTGTGAGTCTAGTGGAATCGATCTTGGCCTGTGGCTGACAAGATCAGGGCGAAAGCATTCGCGCGACGAGGAGCGATCACCGCTATGGCAGATCTGGCGACAACCGACCGATTCACCGTGACCCAGAAGATCACGTTGATGGTGAATCGGTACGAGATCCGCACCGCGCTTCCGGACGGCCGTCCCGGCGACTTGTTCGCGGTGGCGCAGCAGAAGCGGATGGCGTTCAAGGAGGAGGTCACCTTCTACGCCGACGAGAAGCGGACCCAGCCGGTGTTCAGCTTCAAGGCCCGTCAGCGCCTCGACCTGGGCGCCACGTACGACGTCATGGACGCCGTCGGGCAGCCGATCGGCTGGTTCCGCAAGGACTTCGGCAAGTCGCTGCTGCGCTCGAGCTGGCACCTGGGCACCAGCCAGGGACTGGAGCTGTTCGGCCAGGAGAGCAACAAGAACGTCGCGCTCGCCCGCCGAATCTGGGACTTCTTGCCGTTCATCGGCGACCTGCCGTCACCGTTCGTCTTCCACTTCGACTTCACCGACCCTGCTGGCCGGGTGTTGATGACCTCGGTCCGCAAGCGCTCACTGCGCGACCGGTACAACATCGAGGTGCCGGGCGGCGAACTCGATGGCCGGGTGGCCGCAGCGATGGCGGTCGCGCTGGATGCGCTGCAGGCCCGCTGAGCCCTCAGAGCCCCGCCCACATCGCCGGTCAGCGCTGCAGGTTCAGTGCGGACGACGTGGCCTGCACGGTGATCCCGGTCGGACTGACGCTGACGGACTTGGCCTGGAAGCCGAACGGCAGCGACGGCAGCCGGGAGGCCTGCGCCAGCAGCGACTTCACCTGCGGCCGCAGTACCGCCGGCAGGCCGTCCAGAGCCTCGGGCGCCAGCTCGACGACGAGATCGCCGTCCTTGGCCACGATCTTCGCGCTCAGGTCGAGCTGAGCGTTCAGCCCCGAGGAGCGGTACTCACCGGTGACCTTGAGCGCGTTCGACGTCCCCTGGCTGAACTCCACCTTCGACTTGGTGTTCGGCAGATTCTCCTTCGCCGCGGCGTTCAGCGCCGCGAAGCTCACGGTGGCGACCGCGCTGGCCGAGTCCACAGGCACCGAGTCCACCCGGCCGTTGATCGCGTCACTGGTCGAGATTTGCACTCCCCGGAGCCGGATGTTCAGCGTGTCGATCTTCAGCCCGCCGCCCACCGCGGGGTCCGTCAGGTTGGCATCGATTTGCTGGTAGCGGCCGCCCAGAACCTGGGTGAGGAACGGAAAACCGGCCACGTTCACGTCCGGACGCGCGGGCAGGTCCGCCTCCTTCTGGATCTGCTCGGCGATCGTCCGCTGCGCGAACCAGCACGCCGCCCGATCGACGACGACCGCAAGTAGGACAAGGACGACTATCAGGGTCAGGAACCGGCGCATGGGCGAACCCTCTCAGGTCCCAGCAGCCGCATGCACACCGTGGACGGGTCGGACGTTGGGTCCGCGGGCTTTCGGGCGCGGTCCTGAGTCGATGGAGCCCTGAGCCGCTGGAATGAGGTGCTGACGGAGAGCCACCGGACATTGAAAACGGGGCCCGGGCAGCGCGTTCGCTCGCGCCACCCGGGCCCCGCGTTTGGGGCCGCCCGGCCAGTTCCCCCAGCCGATGTGCAGCTCCCCCCAACACCCTCGCGAGAGGGTCCGCAGGTCGAGCTTTTTACATTGAGTCGCCACCGACGGATCGGTGACAACGAGCTTAGTGAGTACGTTCCGTAGCCGAAGCCTTGTTGCGTCCTGAAGTAGACGCTGACAGGTACGCCCATTCGGGTCAAGATGTCACGGCGAGTTATCGACAAGTTCGCGGAACAAAGTTACTCATCGTGATGAAAACCGGGCGGGTGGACGCTCCCGAAGGCCCGATTCGTGATCGGAAGATCACTCTGCGACAGACTCGCCGTGATCGTCCGCGATCACCGAGATCGGCGCCAGCGCGGGGACCGTCCAGCGCGCGGGGGCCGTCGCGCGCGGGGGGCCGTCTAGCGCGCTCGCGGCCGCCAGACCACCAAGGCGGTCGAACTGGTCGGCCGCTGCGGGCGGTGCCCCGGCGGGACGGCGACGATGTCACCACCGCGGTCGGCAGCGAAGACTCGACTCCCCGAGCGCAACCGGGCTCGCAGTTGCTCGACTTCGGTGAGCAGCATGGCGGTCTGCTCGCGCAGGCTGCGCACCTCGTACTCCAGCTCCAGGATCCGCTTGATCCCGGCCAGGTTCACGCCCTCCTCCTGGGAGAGTCGCTGCACCTCGCGGAGCGAGGCGACATCCCGCGCCGAATAGCGGCGTCCACGCCCGGCCGCCCGGCCCGGGCTGACGAGCCCGAGCCGGTCGTACTGCCGCAGCGTCTGCGGGTGCATCCCGGCCAACTGAGCGGCCACCGAGATCACGAAGATCGGCGCCTCGGGATCGACGTTGAAGCTACCGCTGTAGTCGTCCATCACGGCTCCGCTTAGTCCGGCGGTTCGTCACCGACGTGCGCGAAGAGCTCCGCCCGCGGTGACTCTCCGGCGGTCGCCTCAGCGAAGGCCTGCAGGGCGTCCTTCGCCTTGCCGTCCACCCGTTGCGGCACCGCCACCTGCAGGGTGACGAGCAGATCACCGGTCTTCTTGGTGGTCACCACACCCCGACCACGAGCCCGCAGGGTGCGGCCGCTGGGGGTGCCGGCCGGAACCTTGAGCCGGACCTTGCCACCGTCCGGAGTCGGTACCTCGATCTCGGTACCGAGCACCGCCTCGGGGAAGGTGATCGGCACGGTCAACCGGACGTCGGTGCCGTCGATGGTGAAGACCGGATGCGGCTCCACCGTCACCGCGACCACCAGGTCACCCGGCTCGCCGCCGGTCAACGACGGTCGGCCCTTGCCGCGCAGCCGCACCTTTTGACCCTCGCGAACCCCGGCCGGGATCCGCGCGGTGATCGTCCGAGCGCCGGCCTCCGGGTCGTCGACCCTGAGGCTGAGCAGCGCACCCTCCATCGCCTGCCGGAAGGTGAGCCGGGTCTGAGCACTCAGGTCGGCGCCCTTTGCCGGGCCGCGGGGAGCCCGAAAGCCCATTCCGGGCCCGTTTCCGGCCCCTGGCTGACCGGTGAACAACCCGTTCAGCATGTCCTCGAAGATCGGCGCTTCCGGCCCGGTGCGGCCGCCCGGAGCGTTGGTGTAGCGGACCCGGCCACCGGGCCCACCGGCAGTACCGGCGCCGGCCCCCGCGCCGAAGAGGTTTCCGAGCAGGTCCTCGAAACCGGCGCCCTGACCGGCCGACGGGCCGCCGCCCGCGGTGAAGCGGGCGCCGCCGCGCGCCATCGAACGGATCGCGTCGTACTGCTGACGCTGTTCGGGATCGGAGAGCACCGCGTAGGCCTCACCGATCTCCTTGAACCGCCGCTCAGCGCCCGCATCACCCGGGTTGGTGTCCGGGTGATGCGCGCGCGCGAGCTTGCGGTACGCCTTCTTCACGTCTCCGGCGGTCGCGCTCTGCGCTATGCCGAGGACCGCGTAGAAGTCCTTCTCGAACCAGTCCTGGCCCGCCATGCGGTCTCCTTGAGGAGGATCGGGTCTCTTGTGGGGACGCCGATCAGTGGGGGTCGGCGACGGCCACCCTGGCTGCCCGCAGTACGCGGTCCCCGGTGCGGTAGCCCGGCTGGAGCACCTGGACGACGGTGGTCGTCAGGGTGCCCTCGGGCAGGTCGGCCTCGGTGTGCATGAGCGCTTCGTGCACGGCGGGGTCGAATTCCTCGCCCTGCTCGCCGTACCGGGACAGCCCGAACCGCTGCAGCACGCTTTCCAGCTTCTCGGCGATCGCCGCGAACGGGCCACCGTCCAGGTCGCCGTGCTGACGGGCCAGGTGGACATCGTCCAGCACCGGAAGCAGTGCCTCCAGAATGCCGGCGACGGCCACGTCCCGGGCAACGTCCCGATCCCGGTCGACCCGACGGCGGTAGTTCACGAACTCCGCCTGGAGTCGCTGCAGGTCCGAGAGCCGTTCGGCGGCAGAGGCCTGAGCCGCGTCGAGGTCGGCGAGGATGCCGTCCAGCGAGACGTCGGCCGTCCCGTTGTCGATCTCCCCGTCCATGTTGATCGGGTGGATCACCGGCTCGTCGAGCGGACCCGACTGCGGGTCACCCGACTGGCCGGACTGATCGACCGGAGCGGGAGGTTCGGTGCTGCCGTACGCGTCTCGCAATTGACCCGTCTCCGGGTCCAACCGACGCCGGTCACGGATGACCGGGCCGGGCGGGCTGGAGTCTTCCGAGTGATCCGAGGTGGGATCATTCATCACTTGTCCTCGTCGACGATCTCGGCGTCCACCACGTCGTCATCCGCGTCCTTGGCCGCCGAATCGGCTGCAGGGCTTCCTGCATCGGCCGTCGGCGCACTCTGCTGATCCTCGGACTGCTGCGCGTAGAGCGCCGCACCGAGCTTCTGGCTGGCCGTGGAGAGCGCCTCGTGCTTGGCCTTGACCTCGCCGACGTCGGTGCCCTCGAGCGCCTTCTTCAGGTCGGCGATCGCGGAGTTCACCTCGGCCTTGCCCTCTTCGGGCAGCTTGTCGTCGCTGTCGCGGAGGAACTTCTCGGTCGAGTAGACGAGCTGCTCGGCGCTGTTGCGGACCTCGGCCTCCTCGCGACGCTGACGGTCCTCGTCGGCGTGCTCCTCGGCCTCCTTGATCATCCGCTCGATCTCGTCCTTGGCGAGCGCGCTGCCGCCGGAGATCCGCATCGACTGCTCCTTGCCGGTGCCACGGTCCTTGGCGGACACGTGCACGATGCCGTCGGCGTCGATGTCGAAGGTGACCTCGATCTGCGGGACGCCGCGCGGAGCGGGGGCGATCCCGGTGAGCTCGAAGTTGCCCAGCGGCTTGTTGTCCCGGGCCAGCTCACGCTCGCCCTGGAAGACCTGGATCAGCACCTGAGGCTGGTTGTCGTCAGCCGTGGTGAAGACCTCGGACGCCTTGGTCGGGATCGCGGTGTTGCGGTGGATCAGCTTGGTCAGGATCCCGCCCTTGGTCTCGATGCCGAGGCTCAGCGGGGTGACGTCGAGCAGCAGGATGTCCTTGCGGTCACCCTTGATCACGCCGGCCTGCAGGGCGGCGCCGACGGCGACGACCTCGTCCGGGTTGACGCCCTTGTTGGGCTCCTTGCCGCCGGTGAGCTCACGGACCAGCTCGGTGACGGCCGGCATCCGGGTGGATCCGCCGACCAGCACGATGTGGTCGATCTCGGAGACGTTGATGTCGGCGTCCTTGATCACCGAAAGGAACGGAGCCTTGGTGCGCTCCAGCAGGTCAGCGGTCAGCTGCTGGAACTGCGCCCGGGTGAGCTTCTCGTCCAGGTGCACCGGGCCGTTCTCGGTCATCGACAGGTACTGAAGCGAGATGCTGGTCGCGGTGGCGCTGGAGAGCTCCTTCTTGGCCTGCTCCGCCGCCTCGCGCAGCCGCTGCATCGCGATCTTGTCCTTGGACAGGTCGACGCCGGTCGAGCTCTTCACCGTGGTCACCAGGTGATCCATGATCCGCTGGTCCCAGTCGTCACCACCGAGCAGGTTGTCACCGTGGGTGGCAACCACCTGGATGACCGAGCGGCCACCCTCCTCGATGTCGACCTCCAGGAGGGACACGTCGAACGTGCCGCCACCGAGGTCGAAGACCAGGATGCGCTCGTTCTCCTTGCCCTTGTCCAGGCCGTAGGCCAGAGCGGCTGCGGTCGGCTCGTTGATGATCCGGAGCACGTTCATCCCCGCGATCTCACCAGCCTCCTTGGTGGCCTGCCGCTGAGCGTCGTTGAAGTACGCCGGAACCGTGATCACCGCGTCGGTGACCGGCTCGCCCAGGTACTCCTCGGCGTCGCGCTTCAGCTTCTGCAGCACCCGCGCGGAGATCTCCTGCGCGGTGTACTTCTTGTCGTCAATCTCGATCGACCAGTCGGTGCCGATGTGACGCTTCACGGAGCGGATGGTCCGCTCGACGTTGGTCACGGCCTGGCGCTTGGCGACCTCGCCGACCAGCGCCTCACCGGACTTGGCGAACGCGACGACGGACGGCGTTGTGCGGCCACCCTCGGCGTTCGCGATAACGGTGGGCTCGCCGCCCTCCAGAACGGAGACGACCGAGTTCGTCGTCCCCAGGTCGATGCCGACCGCTCTTGCCATGGTGTCGTTCCTTCCGAAGTCTGGCCCTAGGTAGGTAAGGCCCAGGTAAAGGTGAGTGCCCCGGACTCAGGTTGAGGTTCTCGTCCCAAGCTGTCAACTCAGGACTGACCTAACTTGAGCCCATACGACTCAACCTTGTGCTGGAGGGTGCTATTCCATTCCGCGCAGAGCGAACCGCCACCCTCTGCCCATCCCCGTCCGGAGTCGATCACCGAGAATCAGCAAGTGCTCTCGAGCGATTCCGACCACCGTCGGCGGGACAGTGCCGATCCAGCGTTTCTCCCCAGCGAGCCTCGCAACGGCTGCCGGCGCGCCGAACCGCGACACCCCGATCGGGTTGGCACATACCCGCCGACCTGCGGCGATGACCGCGAACCAGACAATTGCCGAGATCAAGCCGAGCGCGGCCGGCCGCGCCGGCAGAGCGCCGGAAACCGTATGCGGAGAGCAACGAACGTGCCACAAATCGTAGTCGCAGGGCCATTCGGATGGAGATCGGGACAATCAGAATCTCCGAGTGGCGCCTACAGACGGTAGCGTCGGCACGTGGCGGTCATCCTGATCATCGAGGACGACGCGGGAATCCGTGCGGCCCTCTCGCGTGCCCTGACCGATCGAGGTCATGCGGTGCAGTGGCAACCTGGCGGTCTGCCAGGACTGCAATCCGTGATCGACGATCGACCCGACGTAGTTTTGCTCGATCTAGGGCTACCTGACGTCGATGGCATCCAAGTTCTCAACATGCTGCGAGCGGTGAGCGACGTCCCAGTGATCGTTGTCACCGCCCGTGAGGAGGACACCGACGCGGTCCGAGCGCTGGACGCCGGTGCCGACGACTTCGTCACGAAGCCGTTCGGGGCCGACCATCTGGACGCCCGGATCCGAGCCGTGCTGCGCCGCGGCGGCCCGCAGAAGGCCGAGGGCCCGCTCACCGTGGGCGGCCTGGCGCTGGACGCCCGGACTCGGGTCGCGACCTTGGAGGGCGAGCCGCTGGAACTGTCCCGCAAGGAGTTCGACCTGCTGCTCGCGCTGGCCCAGCGAGCCGGTGAGGTGGTGAGCAAGCGCGAACTGCTGGCCGAGGTCTGGCAGCAGCCCTACGGCGGTGGTGACCGCACCATCGACGTCCATCTGTCCTGGCTGCGCCGCAAACTCGGTGAGTCCGCCGCCGAGCCTCGCTACCTGCACAGCACGCGCGGCGTCGGGATCCGACTGGTCGCGCCCGGCCAGGATCAGTAAGTCCGATGCGCTGGCGGCTTACCCTGCTCGTCGCGGCGACCACGGCCGCGGTCGTCCTGGCGTTCCTGGTTCCGTTGACGCTGCTGTTGCGCTCGCTGGCCGAAGAACGCACGATCGCGACCGTCATCACCGATGCGCAGAACCTCGCCATGCTGGCCGCGGGCTCGGGTTCGAATGCGGCCCAGGACGAGCTCACCCAGATCGGCCCGGCCCAGGTGGGCACGACCAGCATCTACCTGCCGAACGGCTCGGTGATCGGCAAGGCGATTGACGACCCGGCGGTGCGCAAGGCGCAGGGCGGCCTCGGATTCACGGTTCGGGCCGGTGGGCAGGCGGTGGTCTACGCACCGGCCGTGGCCAGGAGCGGCGGCACGACCGTGGTCCGGACCCAGATCTCCAGCGCCGAGCTGCACCACGGGGTGGACCGGGCGACCTGGATCCTGGCCGGCCTCGGCTTGCTGCTGCTCGCGTTGTCGGTCGCGGCCGCAGACACGCTGGCGCGGCGGGTGAGTGCGCCGATCAAGGACCTCGCGGCGACGGCGGACTCGCTGCACGAGGGCCGGTTGGAGACCCGGACGGCCGAGCGCGGACCGCCGGAGGTGGTCGCGATGGCCCGGGCGCTGAACCGGCTCGCGGCGCGGATCGAGCAGCTGCTGATCTCCGAGCGGGAGACCGTGGCGGACCTTTCGCACCGGCTTCGGACGCCGGTCACCGCGCTCCGCCTGGACACCGAGTCGATCACCGATCCAGAGCTGGCCGAACGACTGGACCAGCACGTGGCTCACCTGGAGCGGACGGTTGACGCCGTCGTCCGGGACGCCCGCCGACCGGTCCGGGCGAACGTGACGGCGCGCTGCGACGTGGCTGCGGTGGTCGGCGAGCGGGTGGCGTTCTGGTCGGCGCTGGCCGAAGAGCAGGGCCGCTCGCTGCGTACCTGGTTGCCGATGCGGCCGACCTGGGCCCGGATCGACGCCGTCGACCTGACCGACGTCATCGACGTCCTGATCGACAACGTCTTCGCGCACACCGAGGAGGGTGTGCCGCTGGAGGTCACGGTGAATGCCGGGGCCAACCGTGAGGTCGCGCTCGCCGTGCAGGACGGCGGGCCGGGCCTGCCCGGAGCCGACGTGGTCGCCCGCGGACACAGCAGCGCCGGTTCGAGCGGACTGGGGCTGGACATCGTCCGGCGGGCCGCGATCGCTTCCGGCGGTCGGCTGGAGCTCGGCCGCTCCCGGCTCGGCGGCGCCAAGGTCCAGGTGGTGATGGGCGCAGCGGAGAACCGGGCGACCGAGCGCGAGCGGGTCCGGCACCGGCCGCGGTCGACGCGCGGCTGGGCTCGCCGGTTCCGTCGACTGTCCGGCACTCGGCCGGCCGCCTAGAGCGCCGGCACCTCCCTGCTCGCCCGCTGGCCTGACTAGGTCAGCACCAGGTTCCAGGAGCCGGTGACGACGCCGGCGACGGTCGCCAGGACGGCGATCAGCAGCCCGCCGAGCGCGATCGCCAGGTCGCTGCGGCGAAAGCGGCTCGGCCTGGCCCAGGTCCGCCGCCGGTCGACACCGAATCCGCGTGCCTCCATCGCGACCGCCAGCACGGTGGCTCGCCGGATCGCGAGCACCAGCAGCGCGAACACCTGACCTCCGACCCGCCGGGCCGCGCCCAGCCCGAAACCGTCGGCCCGGCCGAAGCCGGTATCAAATCCCCTTGCCCGGCGGGCCATCGTCAACATGGTCCACTCCTGCGCCAGCACCCCGAACAGCCGGAGCGCGGCCAGGGCCGACAGCACAAAGCGGTGCGGCAGGTGCAGCACCTGGGCCAGCGCATCGGCCAGGTCGGTCGGGTCGGTGGTGGTGATCAGGACGACGCCCGGCAGTCCGATGGCGAGGATCCGGAGTGCGATCGCGGCGGCCGCGGTGAGCGAGCCGGCGGTGATCGTGACCGGACCCAGCCCGGCGATCAGCCGTCCGCTGTCCGCCGCGAAGAGCAGCGTGAGCAGGCCCGCCGGAATCGCGCTGAGCAGCACGATCCAACCGCTGCGCAGCAACCGCCGAGGGCCGACCCCGCACCACGGCAACGCCAGGATCTCCAGCAGCAGCGCGGTGCCGGCCGTCACCGGGTCGACGGTCAGGATCAGGGCAATCGGAATCACCATTGCCACAGCCAGTTTCGCGACCGGGTTGGCTCGGGCGATGAACGCGACCTCGCTCGGGCGAGTGCCGGGCAGCGCGATCAGCCCGGTCACAGCGCCAGCACCTCGCCGAGGTCGGGATGGCCGAGTTCGTCGACGAGTTCCTGATCGTGGGTGGCGACCATGATGGCCGCACCCTCGGCCAGCAGTTCGGCCAGCAGCGCGGTCAGCTCCACCCAGGTCCGCGCGTCCTGCCCGAACGTCGGCTCATCGAGCACCAGCACCCGCGGCGCGGTGGCCAGCACGGTCGCCACCGAGAGCCGACGCTGCTCGCCCCCGGAGAGGGTGAACGGATTGGCACGGGACAGGTGGGTCAGCCGCAGCCGTTCCAGCAGTTCGTCGGTGCGGGCGGCCACCTGCTGCGGGTCCGGGCGGTGCCGACCGCGCACCCGCGCCGGGCCGACCGCCAGTTCGGCCGCCACGGTCGATGCGACGAACTGGTGCTGCGGCTCCTGGAAGACGGTGCCGATCCGGCTGACCAGCTCGCCGGCCCGCCACGTGATCGGGTCCGGTCCCGCACCGGCGTCCAGACTCTGACCTGCGTGCAGAGTTCCTGCGGCCGGCGCGACCAGCCCGCCCACGGTCAACGCCAAAGTGGACTTACCGACCCCATTCGGTCCGGTGACGCAGAGCGCCCGCCCGGCCTGAACGGTGAAGTCCAGATCCTGGACAACGGACTCGACCTGGCCTGGTCGGCGCGCCGCCAGTCCGGCCGCGGTGAGCAGTTGCTCCCGCTGGGTCCCCGCGTCCAACGTCCCCGCGTCCTGCCTCCGCGGATCCGACGTCCCCCCGTTCGACGCCTGCACTCGGCTCGCGGGTCGGGTTCGTCCGATCCGTACCCCTGGAACCCAGACCCCGGCCGCCGCCAGAGCTTCGGACTGCTTGGCGAAGACCACCTCCGGCGGCCCGTCCGCATGCACCCCGCCGCCGGGCTCGAGCACGACCACCCGGTCGATCATCGCCAGCCAGGGCGCGACCCGATGCTCGACCAGCAGGCAGCCGGCCCCGGTCACCGCGAGCACGGCGGCGACACTTTCGCGGACGAGGTCGGCGCCATCGGGGTCGAGCATCGCGGTCGGCTCGTCGAGCAGCAGCAGGCCGGGACGCAACGCGAGCACCCCGGCCAGGGCCAGCCGCTGTCGTTCACCGCCGGACAGCGCCGCGGTCGGATGCTCGATCCCGTACGGGAATCCGACCTCGCGCAACGCCTGCTCAACCCGCGGCCAGATCTGGTCGGCCGGGACGGCGTGGTTCTCCAGCCCGAACGCGACGTCGTCCCCGCAGCGCGCGAGCACGGTCTGGGCCTGCGGATCCTGCAGCAGCAGGCCGGTCAACGGCTGCCCGGCCCGCACCCCCTGGACCCGGGCCTGGCGAGCGGGCACGCCGTCCAGCAGCAGTTCACCCTCCTCGTCGCCGCCGGACTCCACCGGATCGAGCAGCCCGGCCAGCCCGGCCAGCAACGAGGACTTGCCGGCCCCGCTCGGCCCGAGCAGCATCACTCGTTCGCCGGCCTCGATCCTCAGGTCGAGCCCGCGCACCGCCCAGGCCTTTCGGGTGCCGTACCGCCACCCCCAGCCGCGGGCCTGGACGGCGGCACCCGATCCGGCGGTCCGGTTGAGCGCAGGCCGGTTGAGCAAGGTCAGACCCGCTCGGCGGCTCGGCCGGAGGCCATTGGCGCGAGCGTCCCGGTCTTGGCCAGGGCCTTGGTCAGGGCCCAGGAGCCCAGGCCGGCGATGATCACCCCCGAGCACGTGGCGATGGCCACGTAGGCGAGCCGGCCGGCCGGATCGAGGACCGCCGGGTAGTAGATCAGGCTGTCCAGCAGGCCGACGGCGACGCCGGCGCCCGCACCGGCGAGCAGCGCGGTCGGCAGCCCGTACCGGCGGTACAGCAGCAGCGCAAAGACCACTTCGGCGCCCAGGCCCTCAACCAGGCCGTACCAGACGGTGGCGAACCCCCACTCATTGCCGACCAGGGCGCTGAGCACCGCGGCGACCAGTTCGGTGTAGACGGCGGCGCCCGGCCGTCGCACGATCAGGCCACCGAGCACGGCCGGGAACAGCCAGACCCCGACGATCGTCGCCCCGACCAAGGGCACCATCGAAGCTCGCAGCGGCTGCGTACTGGCGTTCCAGACCGAGAACACCAGCCCACCGGCAACCCCCAGGACGCTGGCGACGACGATGTCGACGATCCGCCAGCGGCCGGCAACGGCGGTCGAGGCGGCCACCGCCACCACCGCACCGCCGACGAACAGCGCCACCGGCAGCGTCAGGTCGGACAGCGGAGTACCAAAAATCGAGGTGGACGACGGCAGGCCGACGAGGTAGATCACCACCCCGGCCAGGATGCCGATCGCGGCCACGAACAGTCGGGGCGGGCTCCACAGCTCGCTGAGGCGAGCGTCTTTCTGATCTTGCTGGTGTGCCTGGGCAGTGCTGTCGATCATGTGAACTCCTCCTTCTCAGGAGGGGGACCACAGGCCAGGACCTGCCGAGGCAACGTCGCTCGTCGTCACGAACGGGTTGCCCGAGCAGCCCCGGTAGATGGCCGAGATGGCTCGACTCCCTTCGCCGGCATGACCCGGATCAGGTTCGAGGGTCTGCGGTTGCCCGCACTCTCAGCGCCGTTGTGGCGCTCCCCTGTCGCGGATGTGACGTTACACCGGTCAGGGGCGATTCGGGCCGCCGGTCTGGATTCGGCCCGGCGATCCAGGGAAACTCCCAGCAGGACGTGCGAACCTTGGTTGATGCTGCGCATGCTCCTGGGTACCGAAGCCGGTGGACACAGCCCCCTGACCCGTTTGATCGCGGTCCTGCTGATCGTCGGCCTGCTCGGTATCAGCGTGCCGGTGCTGATCCCGGTGTTCCGTTGGGTCATCGGTCTGCTCTAGAACCCAGCCTGCTGTGGAACCCGGCTGCCGTTATGGCCGCTCCCTTGTGCGGGAATCGAGCTGTTGAGGATCGAGTTGCCGGGGTCGAGCTGCCGGGGCCGTCGGGCTGCGTCACGATGGACCCCGACGTGTGTCGCTGAACTGCAGGTGAGGGGTACAACAATGAACGCGATTCTCTGGAAGGTGCTCGCTGCGCTGTCCGCCGTGGCGGCGGCCGCCGCTGCCGACAGAACCCTCACCCTGATCTGGCGGGGCGCCACCGGTGAGAAGCCGCCGACCGTCCCGGAAGACCCGGAGACGAACTGGACCGAGGCGCTGGCGTGGGCCGCGCTGTCCGGAGCGGTGATGGGCGTCGCCCGGATGCTGGCGACCCGCCAGGCCGCCCAGTACTACGTGAAGTCCACCGGCAAGCTGCCGAAGGCGTTGGTCCGGGAGTGAACCTCAGCCCATGACCTGCCCCACCATGGCTCGACCTGTGCCGACCCGATGACCATGGCGACCTCGCCGAGCTTCGCCACCGCGATCGCCGAACGACCGCTGGTCCTGGACGGCGGCCTATCCACCGAACTGGAGCGGCGCGGTCACGACATCTCCGGTCGGCTCTGGTCGGCCCGGCTGCTGAAGGATGCTCCGGACGCGGTTGTCGACGTGCACTCGGCCTTCCTCCGGGTCGGTGCACAGGTGATCACCACGGCCAGCTACCAGGCCACGCCTGAGGGCTTCGCCCGGGCCGGCTTCAGGGCGGCCGATGGCGATGCGCTGCTGCGGCGCTCGGTGGAGTTGGCCCAGCAGGCTGTGGACGAGACAGCGGCGGCTTCGCCGGTCTGGATCGCCGGGTCGGTCGGTCCGTATGGCGCCCTGCTCGCCGACGGGTCGGAGTACACCGGTGACTACGGCCCAGGCGTCGACCTTCGCCGATTGCGCGAGTTCCACCGGCCTCGTTTGGAGATCCTGGCCGAGGCCGGCGTCAACGTGCTGGCCGCGGAGACCGTGCCGTCCCTGCTTGAAGTCGAGGCGCTGTTGCTCGAGCTGGCTGCGCTCGGCCATCCGGCCTGGTTGTCCTTGACGGTAACGATCGATGCCGATGGGGTGGTCCGTACCCGCCGCGGCGAACCCGCGGCCGAGGTTTTCGGGATGGCCGCCGACATCGACACGATCATCGCCGTCGGCGTGAACTGCACCGAACCGGCTGGACTGGCCTCCGCGATCGAAGTGGCCGCAAAAGCCTCTGGCAAGCCGGTGATCGCTTATCCGAACAGCGGCGAGGGTTGGGACGCCGAAGCGCGAACCTGGACCGGTCGGGCCGCCGCCGACTCTGGATTCAGCGAGTCAGCGGTCGATCATTGGTTGGACGCCGGAGCCCGCATGATCGGCGGTTGCTGCCGAGTCGGCCCCGACGTGATCGCGGACATCGCGCGCCGGCTCGCTGACCGACCAAACGTTTGAGAAATCCTCCCAGGCAGGATGTTTGAGAGATACCTGATGCTTTAGAGATACCTGGCCGGGACCGCGACTACGGCAGGCACCGACAGCCCTGGAAGGTATCCACAGGTGAAAAGGAGGACGGACGAAGATCAGCTCTCCGGATCCGCGCAGCACGACCCTGCTGTCGATCACTTAGCTGCTCGCGAACTACCTAAGATGTCCGTAATCATACTAAAACGGCCTCCTCTTAGTATGATTACGCCGGGAAGTCGCTCCCTGGGCATTCGACGCCATCACCTGCCCAAGGACAGCGTCGAGCTCAGGAGGCGGGTGCAGCAGCAACCGAACGGTTGCTGATCCCGAACACCGCGACGGCGGCAAGCAGACAGAGCGCGCCGGCCGTCCACCAGGCCTGCGAGTAGGAACCGGTGGACTCCCGGATCAGCCCGGCCACCTCAGCCGCGATCCCAGCACCGATCATGTGCGCGGCGAACACCCAGCCGAAAATGACGCTGGAGCGGGCGGTTCCGAACTGCTGTCGGCACAGCGCGACGGTTGGCGGCACGGTGGCCACCCAGTCGAGACCGTAGAAGATGATGAAGAACATCACCGGTGCGTCGACGTGTGCGCCGATCACCGCCGGTCCGGCCAGCAGCGACAACCCGCGCAGACCGTAGTAGACGAAGAGCAGCACTCGGGCGTCCACCCGGTCACTGAGCCAGCCGGAACCGACCGTGCCGATGATGTCGAAGATCCCGACCACGGCGAGGAGTGACGCGGCGGTCGTGGGCGGCATCCCGTGGTCATGGGCCATCGGCACGAAGTGGGTCTGGATCAACCCGTTTGTCGACCAGCCACAGATGAAGAAGGTGCCGAAGAGGATCCAGAACGCCCGAGTCCGGGAGGCCAGCCACAATTCGCGCAGGGCTACCCGACCCGGCCCGCCCGTCTTGACGGTCGCTGCCGAGCCGGTCGGAGACGCCAGCTGGACGGCGGGCAGCTCCGAGGCCACCAATTGGTCGGCCATCGCAACCGGCACCTCCGTGGGCACCTCGCTCGAGGCCGCGGTCGGTGGCGGGTCGGCCGCAACGGGCGGTGCGCCATAGGGCCGGACGCCGATGTCCTCCGGCCGGTCGTGCAGCAGCCAGAGCACCAGCGGCACGATCGCCAGCGCCAGAACAGCGGTCAGCCCGGAGGCCCAGCGCCAACCGGCGTGGCTTGCCAGATATGCCACCACGGGCAGGATCACCAGCTGGCCGGTCGCCGACCCGGCCGAGAACACACCCATCACCAGGCCACGCCGCTGAATGAACCAGCGGTTCGCCACGATCGCGCCGAAGACCAGGGCCATCGAGCCGGTACCGAACCCGACGATGAACCCCCAGAGCACCAGCAGGTGCCACGGCTCGGTCATCACCAAGGTCAGCCCGGACCCGATCGCCACCAGGGTGAGCGCGATCGCGACCACCCGGCGGACCCCGAAGCGGTCCATCAACGCGGCCGCGAACGGCGCAGTGAGCCCGAACAGCACGAGGTTGATGCTGACCGCGCCGGACGTCCAGGACCGGCCCCAACCGAACTCGGCCTCCACCGGCTCGATCAGCACTCCGGTCGAGGAGCGGAACGCCGCGGCGGCGATCAGGGCGAGGAAGGTGACGGCGGCAACCGTCCAGGCCGGATGCAGTCGGTACGAACGCTCTGCCTGGCCGGGACGACGTCCCGGTTCGGTGGCGGTGACCGTCTCGGCAGCGGTCACGGCGTGATGGCCGTGGCGAGAACAGCGCGCGCGGCGGCCTCGTCGCCGGACACTGCTATCCGGGCATCGTCCAGGCCGGCGCGGCCCCAGAGCAGCAGAAGCAGCGACTCGGCCGGCCCGGTGATGGTGGCCTCAGCGGGGGCGTCGGGCGCGCTGGCCGGGCCGGTTCCGTCTCCGGCCAGCACCCACCGATTGGAACCGGATGTTGGCGACGTGGTCTGCAGCGCCAGCCGGTGCTCGAGCGCGTCAATCCGACCCAGCCGCACCTGTCGGGGGAAGAACACGCTGGTCAGCTCGTCAATCCCGTCCAGTGCCAGGGCTTCATCGATCGACGTGGCGGTGCCCTGGGAGGTCTCGGCGTCCCAGAGATGGATGGTCGTCTCGTGCGCCTGCCGCCGGAACCAGAAGGACGCCGTCCGCGGCTTCGGCCCGAATCCCCAGGCCGGGGCCAGCGGGTCGGTCGCCTTCAGGGTGTTCAGCAGGCTGTCCACGGCGTCCCGGTACCACTCGGCCAGAGCGTCCCGACCGCTCGGCGCCGGGACCGGGTCGGCGTTCGGGTTGCCGGCGACGATGGCGTGGGTCGCCCACTGGTGAACCTCGCCGAGGTGTGCGACCAGGTCGGCGAAGGACCAGTCCGGGCACGGCGGCACTCGGGCATCAAGATCCCCGGCGGCCACCAGCTCGGCGAACCGGTTCGTCGAGCTGTCCAGCCGATTCAGAAAGTCCGGCAGCGCCAGTCGGGGTGGACGCAGGCCGAGAGTTGAGGGTTCTGGCACTCTGCCATCGTGACCCATGTCCAAGATTCATCCCACCACCTAACCCGCCAAACCCCGTCACTTTTCTGCCGCCGTCCTACAGCAGCCGCTCTCCTGCCGCCGCTTTCTTGCCGCCGCCCTCAGTCCCCGGTGACAGGCGCAAGACCGGAGGCCCGGTCCCTTGTGGGGACCGGGCCTCAGGCCAGGAGTTCGGTGGTGCTGGACTCCTTGGTACTCGATCTCACTGCTGTGGTGCGGTGAAGCGGTGGATCAGAAGGCCGACACCGAGTACTGCGCGGACCGGGAGACCGCCGTGATGGCCTGGATCAGCGTGGCGCTGGTCAGGCTGTCGACGATCTGGACCGAATACCCACCGCCGACTGTGCCGGGCGCGAGGGCCGGCACCTTGCAACTGAGCGAGGTGTCACTCTCCACCTGAATGTTGGTGCAGTACTGGCCACCCGCGCCCTGCGCCAGCGCGTAAGCCCCACCTATCGCGTACAGCGGCAGGGTCTTGTTGAGAACGATCACGCTCTGGTTGATACCGGTGAGTATCGTGGACTGGAAGGTCCTGGCCAGGAAGCCGGTGCCGGTGATGGCGATGACATTGCCGGCGGTTCCGTCACCGAAGGCCGGGGAGATCTTGATCGCGTCGACGTAGTTGAACAGCTGGGTTGCGACGAGGGCGTTCTTGGTGCCGCCCTCGTTGTTGACGGAGACAGTCTTGCCGGTACCCGTACCGGCCGGAATGGTCCCGGTCAGAGTGTCGTCACCGCCGGTCGCAGACGCCGTGGTGCCGGCTCCGATGACGACCTTGGCGTTCAGAATCGGCAGGGTGCCGATCTTGGCGGTCGTCTTGGCGGTGAAGTTCTCACCGAGGATCACGATCGTGCCGCCACCGTAGGAAGCGCCGGTGAGTACCGAAACACCCTTGGTCGCAGCAGTCTGGTCGTTGATCGTCGGCGCGAGGTAGGAACTGTACTTGGCGGTCCCGACCACGTTCGCGTCAAGTGCATCGTCGATGCAGAGGTTCCAGACCGTCGGCTTGGGCGTTGCCGTCAGCGCAAGCGCCGGGGCGACGATCGAGAGCTTCGTGTCAGACACCACGCTGATGGCGGAGGCGGGGTTGACGGCCAAGTTGGCGACCGCACACGTGACCAGCGAGAAGTAGACGGCGCCGACCTTGCTCACGCCGGCGGCGTTCTGGAAACCCTTGCCGGTGATGACAATGACCGTGCCGGCGGCAGTGGAACCGGTCGCGGGGCTCACCTTCACTGCGGCGACCGCGGCCTCGCTGGAGCCGGCGACGGCTACGACACCGGAGACGGCGAGCGCGGAGGCCATTACCAGGCCCAGCACGCGCTTCGTTGAAATCTTGGGGATATACATCTGTGGTCTCCTCCATGAGTGAGATAGCGGTTCCTCGTGAACCTTCCGAGGTGCCTATCGACCCCGACCTCTGCGCGTTGACCGTGAACTCGGCTTAGTCACCCGAACAGCCCACGTCCGAATCGGACATCCCCTGCGGACCAACCTGATTGGCGGATCAGCAGGACTGTCCAGCGTCTTCAGTCGGCCGCAAAGTCCTGCCCAGACGTGCTCCGATGGCCGCCAAAGGGCGCTGCCCGCAGCCGCTTGAACGACAGCGAGCGCCATTCCCGCGCCTGTTTGTTCCCGGTCCGGGCCAGCAGTACTTTTGGCCAATCACCCACCAGAGGGGAGGACGAACGTGAGCATTTCCCCGCTGAACCCAGCCGGTGTCCGGCTCGAGGATCTTCCCGAACAGACCTCGAGGTGCTCGCTGGGGTCAATGTCCTGCGACGGGCCGCCACCGACCGGCTGCTGATACCGGACATCGCCGTGGTCGATGCCGATGCGGCCAGAAAGGCCGCCGCCGCTGACTCCGCCTCGATGCAGCCAGATGACATCTACCTGACTGTCGAGGTGATTCCCCCTTCAGCCCGGGAGACCGACCTCCATGTGAAGAGGCAGCTCTACGCCCAGTGGAAGATCGGGACCTACTGGGTGATTGACCCTGAGAGCCGGGAGATCCACGAGTTCGGGCTCCGGGTCGGCGCCGATACCTGGCTCGCCGACGTGGATACCTCTGGTATTTGGCCGGATTGAACCCGGAACTGCACGGGACTGGAGCTGCTTGGCCGAAAAACACTGGCCTGAGCGGAAGTTGAGCCAGTGGGCTAGGCGGCGCTCCGGGCGCCCGCGGCAAACAGTGCCCGCAATTGATGGACGACGCCGAGTGCCATCGCGGATCCGGACGTCGTGGCCCCCCGACCGGCATCGGCGCTCAGAGCAGTCAGTTCGACCAGCGCCGAGTCGACCTCGGGACCACCGGCGCTCAGCGCGGTGAGGTAGCGGGTCAGCTCGGGGACGGCGAAACCCGCAGCGGCGGACTGCAGCAATGCCGCTGACGCCGGGCTCGTCCGCTCGAGGGCACCGGCCACCGCGGTGGCCAGGAGCTGTCGTGCCGGTGCGTCCGGCGCCCAGGCGGCCAGGGCGGCGAGCGCCCCGCCGAGGACGTGGTCACCGGCCGGGACCAGGCCGGTGCCGACGCCGATCAACTGCCGGACCGCAGCATCGACCTCCCCAGCGATGAGGGCAGCCAGGCCAGGTGCGAGCTCCAGGTCGGGGTCCACGCCCAGCGCCGGATCCAGTCCCAGCGCCTGGTCCGGTTCCAGACTGAGGCTCGAGTCTTGGGACGACGACCGTCGCTCAGGCGGGCCGACCTCGGACGTGATCGACCGCGCGGGCAGCGGCAGGGCCGGGATTCCCGGGTTCCACCAGCGCAGCACCGGCCAGCGGACGTCGGCCAGGCTGATCGCGCCCCAGCCGATGGTGATCTCGCCCCGGCTGACCGGCGACCCGGCAACGGACACCGGCATCAGGTCGGCTGCCGACGGCGGCAGCACGATGCCGATCGGCAGCTGGACGGCGTCCGGCTCCAGCAAGGCCACCACCGCGCCCGGGTGATCCCGGCCGTCCCGGGAATCGGCCGCGGCCAGCGAGTCGACCTGCAGATAGACGGTGCCGGCGTCGATCGCGAGGATCCGGGCCGGGCGGGAAGGCCCGGCCAGCAGGGTCCACAGTGCCACGCTCGCCGCCGTCATTCCGGCTGCAACGTCGCGCCCGCTCAAGACACTCCCTCGGCCGCCGCCGGGCTCTCTGGCCGCCCCGAGCGGCGCGAGAAAGCCCGGGGAGCGAACGGACGCGTAGCGGCAGGCGGAGCCGACAACCTAGCCCCGCAGCCGGTCAGCGATATCGCACCTACGTTCGAGTTGAGGGAGTCGAGCTTCGGCCGTCCGGTCGGGACGGAGCTCGGTCCACAGCCTCTGAACTGCTCTGATGTTGTTATCCACAGATCGATCTCGAAACTGACGGTGGCTGCCTGCAAGCTGCTCGCCATGACCAGAGAGAACCCGCTAGGCCGGCCGGAGGACCTCGTCCCGGAGTCGGCGCCGCTACCGAAGACCGTCACGGACGTCGATGACGCCCTACTCGCCGAGGCGCAACTGCTGCTCGGCATCATCACCGAGAACGACACGGTGAACCTGGCCCTCGCGGGCCTGATCACCGAACAACGACGAAAGGACGCCGTGGAGGCACAGTTGCGTCGCTACCAGGCCGGACAGTTCGCCTCGCTGCGCCACCTCAGCGGTGGGCGGCCGTGAACCGCGGGTGGCTGCTCGACACGAGCGCCCTCGCACAGGCGCACCGGCCCGAAGTGACCGGGCGACTGGAACCACTACTGCGCGCCGGGTTGCTCTACACCTGCCCGGTGCTCGACCTGGAGGTATTGACCACTGCCCGGACCACCGACGGCTACCGGGAGCTGGCCACGGAACGGCGGGAGGCCTACCGGGCCGTGCCGCTGCAGCCCGCGGTCGGCGAGCGGGCGCTGTCCCTGCAGGGCCTGCTGACCCGGCGGGCACATTCCGGGGCGGCCGATCCTCGCGATCTGGTCGTGGCGGCCACCGCCCTCGAGCACAATCTGATCGTGCTCCATTACCGGCGCGTATTCGAAGTCCTCGCCGAACTGTGCGACCTGGACCAGCACCCGGTCGCACCGCTGGGCAGCCTGCCGTGACGACCGCCTTCGTCTTCGGCGGCGGAGGTCTGCTCGGCGCCAGCGAGGTGGGCATGTTGCGTGCCCTGATCGAGGCCGGCCATCGCCCCGACCTGGTGCTCGGCACCAGCATCGGGGCGATCAACGGCGCGGTGGTGGCGGCCGACCCGACCCCGGGTTGCGTCGCCACCCTGGTCGACACCTGGGAATCGATGAACGGCAGCGACCTCTTCTCCGGGACGCTCAAACGGTTGCGGGTGGCGGCGGCCACCCGCACCCACCTGCACTCGATCGAACCGCTGCGTGCGCTGCTCGAGGCCAAGCTGGGCCCGATCGGGATCGAGGATCTCGCCGTCCAGTTCCAATGCTGCGCCGCAAGCATCGAACGGGCGGCCGAGACCTGGTTCGACAGCGGACACTTGGCCACCGCCGTGGCCGCGTCCTGCGCCGTCCCGGGGATGTTCGGGCCGGTGGAGATCGGCGGTGAGCACTACTTCGACGGCGGGCTGGTCAACAGCCTGCCGGTCGGCCGTGCGGTCGCCCTGGGGGCCGACGTCATCTTCGTGCTGCACGTCGGCCGGATCGAGCAACCGCTGTCCGTCCCGACCCGGCCGTGGGAGGTGGCGACGGTGGCCTTCGAGATCGCCCGGCGGCACCGGTTCTCAGCGGACATGGCCGCGGTGCCGCCGGGGGTCACCGTGTACGTGATGCCGGCCGGGGACGTCCGCAGCCCGAGCGCCAACCTCCGATATCGGGACACCCAACGGGTCAGCGGCAGGATCGAGGTGGCCTATCAGGCCTCCCGCACGTTCCTGTCCACCCTGCCGATGTCGAGCTGAAGAGGCGAAGACGGCATGCTGCCCCCTTGGTGGATCCGACGTGTGCTCTTGATCCCAACGATGCTGCTGGTGTCCGCCGTTGCGGTGATCACCCTGCCGATCACGGCGGTGGTAGCCGTGGTCATCGGTCTGCTCAGCCCCCGAGCCTGGACCACCCGCCGGCTGTGGACCCGTCCGCTGCGGGTGCTGCTGCTCGTCGTCGGCTACCTGGCGGCGGAGGCGGTCGGCCTGATCGCGCTCGGGGTGCTCTGGTTGATCGCCGGATTCGGCCGGACGATCCGCAGCCCGGCCAGCGAGCGCCGGCACTACGTGCTGGTCCGGACCTTCCTGGAGTGGCTGTACTGGCTGGTCACCCGGGTTCTGCACCTGAGCGTCCGGGTCGACGGCCCGCCACCGGAGGCGTACCAGGACCGACCCCTGATCGTCTTCTGCCGGCATGCCGGGCCGGGTGACTCGTTCCTGATCGTGCACGCCCTGCTCGACTGGTACGACCGCGAGCCGCGAATCGTGCTCAAGGACACCCTGCAGTGGGATCCGGCGATCGACGTCGTCCTCAATCGCCTGCCGAACCGATTCATCCGATCCGGGTCACCCGGGCTGCCGACCGCCGATCATCCGAACCAGCCGCCGGTCGAGCAGGTGATCGGTGAGCTGGCCCGCCGCCTGGACGGCAACGATGCGCTGGTGCTCTTCCCCGAGGGCGGCAACTTCAGCGCCCGCCGCCGGGTCCGGGCGATCCAACGGCTACGGCGCAGGGGGCTGGCGGCCGAGGTACGTAAGGCCGAGGCGATGCGGAACGTGCTGCCGCCGCGCCCGGCGGGGGTACTCGCGGTGCTCGCCAATGCCGGCGACGCCGATGTCGTATGGGTAGGGCATACCGGCACCGATCACCTGCTGTCGGTGGCGGACATCTGGGCGGCCCTGCCGATGGACACCGAGATCCTGATGCGGTGGTGGCACGTCCAGTCCGGCGACGTTCCGGCCGATCCGGAGGCGCAGATCAGCTGGTTGTACGAGTGGTGGAAGCGGATCGACGACTGGATCGCCGCGAATCGCCCCACCCGATAACACGCTGGACGCTTCGGCGGGCCATACTGGTATGCCGTTCAGAACGCTCGATGTGGTTCGGAGCGGCTCGATGTGGTTCGGAGCGGTATCAGCGCGGAACATCCGCATGACCATCGGCAGAGCTCGGGAGGGCGCAGGGTGAGTGCTGGCGACGCCGCACAGAACGGCACCGCCGAGAGCGAACTCGCCCTCGAGCAGCAGTACGTCGACATGCTGTACGCCCGGCTGGATGAACAGCGAGCCCGGGCCGCGGACTCCCTCGACCAACTGCGCCGTTCGGCGATCTCGAACACCCCCGCCGGTCGCGCCGAGCGGGACGCTTTTGATGCCCTGCACACCGAGCGACTGGCCCAGCTGGAAGCCGTGGAGGACCGGCTCGCCTTCGGCCGGCTCGACCTTGTGGATCCGGAGCAGGGCAACCGGGAACGTCGGTACATCGGCCGGCTGGGCCTGTCCGACGATGGCCAGCGGCAGTTGCTGGTGGACTGGCGCGCTCCGGCCGCAGCGACGTTTTACCAGGCCACCGCCGCCGCACCGGAGGGCGTGGCCCGGCGTCGGCATCTGGCCACCCGAGGCCGGACGGTGACCGGGATCGACGACGAACTGCTCGACATCCGAGCGCTGAATGCCGCCGACCTCACCACCGTGACCGGCGACGGCGCCCTGATGACCGCGTTGACCGAGCACCGCACCGGGAACATGCGCGACATCGTGGCCACCCTGCAGGCCGAGCAGGATGTGGTGGTCCGGGCACCGCTGAACGGAGTGCTTGTCGTGCAGGGCGGGCCGGGGACCGGCAAGACCGCCGTCGCGCTGCACCGGGCCGCCTACTTGCTCTACACACACCGGGAACGGATCGCGAAGAGCGGCGTGTTGGTGATCGGGCCGAGCCCGGTGTTCCTCCGCTACATCGAGCGGGTGCTGCCCTCCCTCGGCGAGACCGGCGTGGTGCTCTCCACCCCGGCGCAGCTGTACCCGGGGGTCGACGCCACCGGGTCCGAGCCGCCGGCGGTGGCCGCGCTCAAGGGCGATCTGCGAATGATCCGGGTGCTTCGGGAAGGTGTCCGGCAGCGGCAACGGCTGCTTCAGCAGTCGATCCCGTTTGTGCTCGACGGAGACCGGATCATCCTGCGGCCCGCCGCCGTCGCCGACGGCCGCGGCCGGGCCCGGCAGTCCGGCCGCCCACACAACAACGCCCGGGTCTCCTTCGTCCGACATGTCCTGGACGATCTGGCGGCGCAGTTGGCCCGCGCCCGGCGGGTCGAGTTCGACGCCGACACCCGGCTCGACCTGCTCGCCGAACTGCGCGACAACAAGGACGTCCGGCGCGAGATCAACCTGCGCTGGATGCCGCTGGCTGCGGAGAGTTTCCTGGACCGATTGCTCTCCTCGCCGGCCCGGCTCAAGGCAGCCGGCCAGGGCGTGCTCACCGCCGCCGAGATCGACATGCTGCTGCGCGAGCCCGGGACCCCCTGGACTCCGGCCGACGTCCCACTGCTGGACGAGGTGGCCGAGCTGATCGGCAACGACGTGACCGCCGACGCGGACCAGGCGCGGGAGCGGCAGCAGGCCGCCACCGAGCGTGAGGAAGCGCTCGACTACGCCCGCGGCGTGCTGGAGATGTCGGGCGAGGCGGCGGCCATGATGACCGCCGACATGCTGGCCGACCGGTTCACCGCCGGCACCAGCTCGATGACCGTGGCCGAACGAGCCCGTGGCGATCGCAGCTGGGCCTTCGGCCACGTGGTGGTCGACGAGGCTCAGGAGGCCTCGGCGATGCTCTGGCGGGCCCTGGCCCGGCGGGTGCCGTCCCGATCGATGACCGTGGTCGGCGACCTGGCCCAGACCGGGTCGGCCGCCGGTGCGTCGTCCTGGGCGGAGGTGCTGGATCCGCTCGCCCCCGGCCGGTGGCGGGTCGCCGAGCTGACCGTCAACTACCGGACCCCAGCGAAGATCATGGAACCGGCGGCGGCGATGCTGCGGGCGGCCGGCGTGACGGTCCAGACCCCACAAGCCGCCCGGGAGGGCGACTGGGAACCACTCGCCATCCACGTGCGAGACAACGACCCCGAGGCATTGGCCGAAACAGTGGTCCGGTCCCTGATCGCGGACGACCGGGCGCTCGGCGGCGGGCAGTTTGCCGTCATCCTGACCCGCCGTGAGCATCCGGACATCGCCGAGCGGGTTCGGAAAATCTTCAGCGACCGGGAGTCGGTGGGTGCCCTGGGCGAGCGGGTCAGCGTGCTGACCGTCGACGAGGCCAAGGGCCTGGAGTTCGATGCCGTCACGGTGGTCGACCCGGCCGGCATCATCGGCGAGTCGCCGCGTGGATCCAGCGACCTCTATGTGGCCCTGACCAGGCCGACTCAGCGGTTGACCGTGCTACATCACGGCGACCTGCCGGAGGGCCTCACCACGCTGACCCCGGCGGCAGACCTAAGCTAGTTGAGCACTCACCTGTGCACTAGCTCAAGGAGCATCCGTGTCGAAGCCCGTCCTGCAGATTGTCATCGCCAGTACTCGGCCGGGCCGGATCGGGTTGCCGGTGGCGCTGTGGTTCGAGCAGGCGGCGATCCGGCACGGCGGGTTCGACGTTGAAATGATCGACCTGGCGGAGGTGGCACTGCCGTTCTTCGATGAGCCGAACCACCCCAAGATGCGCAAGTACCAGCATCAGCACACCAAGGACTGGAGCGCGACCGTCGACCGGGCGGACGCCTTCGTCTTCGTCACCCCGGAGTACAACTACGGCTTCAACGCGGTGCTGAAGAACGCACTCGACTTCCTGAACCAGGAGTGGCAGCACAAGCCGGTCGGCTTCGTCAGCTACGGCGGGGTCGCGGCCGGTACCCGCGCCGTGCAGATGCTGAAGCAGGTGGTGACCACGCTGAAGATGGTCCCGGTGTTCGCCTCGGTCAACATCCCGTTCGTGGGGCAGTTCCTGGACGACGAGAACCGGATTCAGCCCAACGAGATCATGACCTCGGCCGCCGCCTTGATGCTCGATGAGTTGCTGCCGATGGCCACCGCCCTGGAGAGCCTCCGCAAGCCGCAGGAGTACTAGGCGTGCCCTAAGCCCAAGCGCGGCGTGCCACCATTCGTCCATGCCTACCGATCGCGCCACCCTGCCGGTGACCTTGGAGGACGTCGAAGCGGCCGGTCGACTGCTGCGTGGCGTCGTCCGGCGCACCCCAGTCGTCCGCAGCCGCGCGCTCTCCGACCGGCTCGGCGCCCCGGTCCACCTCAAATGCGAGAACCTGCAGCGGGCCGGCTCCTTCAAGATCCGCGGCGCCTACACCCGGATGTCCCGACTCTCGGACGCCGACAAGGCCCGCGGGGTGGTCGCGGCCAGCGCCGGTAACCATGCCCAGGGGGTGGCGCTGGCAGCCAGGCTGCTCGGCCTGCCGGCCCGGGTGTACATGCCACTCGGAGCTCCGCTACCGAAGCTGGACGCCACCCGCGGCTACGGCGCGGAGGTCGTCCTCACCGGCAGCACCGTGGACGAGTGCCTGCTCAAAGCCCTGGAATGGGAGCGGGAGAGCGGCGCCGTCCTGATCCACCCATTTGACAACCAGGACATCGTCGCTGGTCAGGGCACCGTCGGCCTGGAAATCCTGGAGCAACTGCCCGGCGTGAAGACGGTTCTGGTGGGCATGGGCGGCGGCGGCTTGATGGCCGGGGTGGCGACCGTGATCAAGCAGCAGCGGCCAGAGATCCGGGTGATCGGGGTGCAGGCCGAAGCGGCGGCCTCGTACCCGCCGTCGCTGGCCGCCGGAAAGCCGCTGGCCCTGCCGTCGATGGCAACGATGGCCGACGGCATCGCCGTCGGGCGACCCGGCGACGTCCCGTTCGCCATCGTTGAAGGCCTGGTGGACGAGATCGTCACGGTCAGCGAGGAGATGATCTCCCGGGCCATGCTGCTGCTCCTGGAGCGACAGAAGTTGCTGGTCGAACCGGCCGGTGCGGTCGCCGTCGCGGCGCTGATGGACCACGGCGACGATTCGCTGCGGATCGATGCCGCGGACGCGCCGGTGGTGGCCGTGCTCTCCGGCGGCAACGTGGACCCGCTGCTGCTGATGCGCCTGATTCGGCACGGGATGGCCTCCGCCGGCCGCTATCTACGATTGCAGGTACGGCTGCCGGACAGCCCCGGCTCGCTGGCCGGGCTGCTCGGCCGACTGGCCGCCACGGATGCGAATGTGCTCGAGGTGGAGCACGTCCGGACCGGACCGCAGATCCCGGTCAACGACGTCGAGATCGCGGTCTGGCTGGAGACTCGTGGCCAGGACCATTGCGAGCGAGTGGTGGCCGACCTGGCCTCCGCCGGCTACGACCCCCAGGTCGAATAGCCGCACGTCATCACGGTGCAGAGAGCTGGATCAGGGCGTGGGTGCCGCTGGTGCGCCACGCCGTCCCGGCGCCGTCGAGGTCGGCGACCGTGGCCGGGTCCAGGCCGACAACGACGTCCGACTTGAGCGTCCGCAAGGCCACGACCGAACCGGGGAAATAGTCGGTCGCAGCGGCAAAGGACGAGGTCGATGGCCAGTGCCGGTCACCGACCAGCCGCCGGTAGTTCAGATCGCCCTTCATGATCGTCAGGCTGGCGGCGGCGAACTCGGCGCGCAGGTGATCCGGCAGGTCCTGGTATCCCAGCGGCGCGACCGAGAACGGATCCGCCTTGATGATCACCCGGCCGGTCTCGATCGCGGTCCGGAGTCGACGCCCGATCGCGCTCGCCATCGCCGGGCCGGCGACCAATCGGGCGACCGCTGCCAGCACGTCGGTCGTGGTGGCGTCCGAGACGAAGTACGGCCGGGGCTTGACCTGCAGCACCACCGTGCGAGCCCGGCCAAGCTCCGAGGTCGGGCCGGTCTCGCCGGCGCCGAGCAACTGATCGATCAGCACCAGATCCGGCAGCAGCTCACGACCGGCATTGTCGGCGACCAGGACGACAACCCCCAGATCAGTACCCGCCAGGAGTCGCCGCAAGCGGACCCGATCGTCCGCCACCAGGTGATCGACCCGGTCACCGGGCGTCGCCCGGCCACCACCGGCCTGGATCAGAAAGCCCAGGTCAGCCCGGTTGCCCCAGAGCGCGGCCAGCAGCAACGCGTCAATCCGCTCGGCCGGCGGCAGGTCCGGCAGCGCGTCGAGCGCGGCGAGTTCGGCGTCCACGAGCTCGCCGCCCAGTTCCGCGGCCTTGAGCGGCGCGAACGGGTCGATCCCCTGCCACGGGCCCGCCTCCAGATAGCCCACCGCCGCGAGCAGCTTCCGGTAGAAGTAGTTCTCCGCCCACAGGAACGGCACCTCGTACCAGCTTCGTCCGAGGTACTCCTGCGCCCAGCCGGCCCAGAGCGGAGCATCGGAGGCCTCGTCGGTCAGCGGCTCGATCACCCCGGCGATCTCGCGTTCCATCTCGTCAATCGCCCGACGCTGGGCCGGCGGATACGGATGGACCTCGCGTACCTGCTGCAACAGCGCCGGGTGCCGGTCGTGCAGCACCGTCCACGGGTATGACCCGGGCACGTCGCTGCGGATCGGCTCGATGGTGTCCGGGGCGGTCATCCCCTCAGCCTGGCAGGTCCGCGCCGCAGGCTGTGAACAGCGGCAGAAAGCCGGTGGCGCAGGCTCTGGGTCCGGCCGGTTCAGGGTCTAATGGATCATATGGTGGCAATGGGTACGGCTAGGGACGTCGACCAGGATCGGGCATGCTGACCGGCGCCTACCGGTTGGTCCGGGACGCCTGGATCGTCCTGTCGGACGGGATCTACTGGCTGTGTCGAACCCTGTGGCGGTTCAACCGGGGTGCGGTTCGCAGCGTGTTGCCCGGTCAGTCGAGGGTGGTGCACGCAACCGTGGCCGCGCTGGCGGTGCTGCTGGAGATCGTCGGGCTGTGGGTGGCCGCGGCCAACTTCGTCGCCACCCACTGACGCGATCCTCATGACGTCCATCCGACAGAACCCGGCCGACACGAACTCGACCTGACATGGATCAGGCGGGATTCCGACCTCATGTGCTGAGGCCGGAATCCCGCCTGAGACGTCCGTCCGGGCTTTGTCCGGGCTTTTGTTACTGGCCGGACTGGGCGTCGATCAGGTCCTTGATCTGCTTCTCGGTCATGCCGCTCTGCTTCAGCAACTTGATCTGGTCATCCGTCAGCTCGCCGATCGAGCCTCCCGAACCGGATGAACCCGAGCCGGTGGCGGAGCCACCGCCGAGCGCACCGGCCGGGAACTGGTTGATCAGCGACTTGACGTCGATCTCGGTGGCTCCGGACGGCGCGGTCACCTTGCCGGAGTCGACGGCGATGCCGATGTCGAGCGCCAGCTTGTGGCCCTGGACCGGCTTCTTCAGGAACTGGGTGATGTCCAGCGAGACGGCGGACAGCTTGTCGTCCTTCACCCACAGGTCGAGGTTGAAGGTCTTGTCCGGGATCTCGGCGATCGCCTTGCGCACCTCAGCCTCGGACGCCTTGCCGACCAGCGCGATCAGGTCGTCGGAGACGGCCTGGGCAACCTGCTTGGCGGGCGCTCCGAGCCGGTAGCCCTTGCCCCGTGCGTCGGTCTCACCGAGCTCGGTGATCGTCGCCTTCTCCTGGTAGGCCTTCTTCAGGTCGGTGAGCAGCTTCTGGACCTTCGCGGCGTCCACCGACGGGGTCGGCGCGGAGGTGGGCAGGGAGTCGAGCAACTTGCTGTCCTTCGCCGCTGCCGCAGCCTTGGCCAGGTCAAGCGAGACCCATTCGCCCTTGGCCGCCTTGGCCAGCGGGGCGAGTGCCGGCGGCAGACCGGACAACTGCTCGTCCAGCGAGTTCGGGTCCTCCCCGGCCAGGGTGAGGATCTTCTTCACATTGGCCCGGGCGTAGATCTTGCCGTCCACGCTGCGCAGGTCGACCAGGGCATCACCGGACAGGCGCACCGACATCGAGAACGCGCCCTGCTCCTTGAGCAGCGTGCTGAGCTTCGCCGGGTCGCCGAGCAGGCTGAAGAGGTCCGAGGAGCCGGTGGTGTCGGCACCCGCCTTGGCCGAGTCACCGAAGGTCTTCCCCTTGGGCGCCTCCACCGCGAAGACCACGTCACCGGCGAGCACCTGGGCGACCGTCTTCTGGTCGGCCTTGGACATCGGGTCGCCCTGGGCCTTGGAGATCGCCGCGACGTCGGCCGCGGTGCTGTCGAGCGAAACGGTGAACGTGGCGCTCTTCGCGGATTCGAACCCGGAGAGCGCGTCGGTCACCGACTCCTTGGCGGAGAGCTTCTCGACCGTGCCACAACCGGTGACACCGATGGCCACTGCCAGACTGATCCCCGCGGCCACCATGAACGTTGAACGAGCGCGTGCCACTTGCCCCACCCCTCGATATTCATCCGGCGGACCCTCGCCGCCGGTTGCCGGCGACCGTGAACCCGTAGGGCTGACATCGGCACCGACCGTCTCGACGTTAACGCACAGCCTTCCGCAGATGTCCGAAAACGACCGATCGCCCTAGCTCCGAGTCTGAATTGTTGTCGCCTGTTCGGGCGATAGATACTTCAGCGCTTCGCGCAGGGTGACGCCGGAGGCTCGTCCGGCGCGCGGCAACAGCCAGGCGTACACCAGATCGGGACGACGCCGCGACGTGTCGCGAAGTATCCAGCCGATCGCCTTGCGGATGAAGAACTCTCGCTCGTCCAGCATCGCGTCCGCGTACCTGGCGAAACGGTCCCAGTCGCCGCCGCCGGCGACCAGCGGACGCAGGTGCACCAGCAATGCGCTGCGCCGGAGCCAGAAATCGGGGTCGACGGCCCAGCGGTCGAGCACAGCGGTGACGGCGTCACCGGCCCGACCTGAACCACCGGGCCCACTCGAACGAGCCGATCCATCGGGAGCGCCCAGCCGATCCAGCGCCGGGCCGATCGCGTCCCCGGCCAGCACGTCCACCAACGCCCAGGTGCGCGCCTGTCGGATCAGGCGCTCCCAGAGTTCGGCATCCTCCAGGCACAGCAGGTCCGTCCGGGCGGTCAACAGCAGCGCTGCGGCGAGCCGACGCTCGTGCACCGGCCGGCCCTCCGGGGTGTCCCAAAGCCGACGGACCAGCTCGATCAACCGGTCGTGATCCAGGTCGGGCTCGGCGCGAACCAGCCGCCGTATCGCCGCCCGGACGTCCGGAACTCGAGTGCCGTAATGCGTCAGTTCACTATGCAGGTAGGCCTTTTCGTGAACCGAACGGTCGTCGGTCCCGGCCTCCCGAAGGTCCCGATCCAGGGAACGAATCGCGGTCTCAAGGTCGGCTCCGGACACCATCCGCTCATCGTGCTGTACCGCCGCCGATGCGGCCAACCCGATTGGCTCGCCACGGGACGGACGCCACACCGCAGCCTCTTCCCGACCGGCGCCCGGGCGCCAGACTGAACTGGCCCACCGTCGTCCCGAGGAGTGCCGTGACCGATTCGCAGCCACCGAACAGCGCGCCTCGACGACTGGGCGCGCGGGAGCTGATCGAGCGCACCTTGGACCCGGGCAGCTGGAAGTCCTGGGACGAACCGGCGATCGACATCGGTCCGATTGACGACGATTACGCGGCCGCGCTCGCCGCAGCCCGGGAGCAGACCGGCCTGGACGAATCGCTGATCACCGGCGAGGGCACGCTCGGCGGCCGAACGGTGGCGCTGATCGTCGGCGACTTCGGCTTTCTGGCCGGGTCGATCGGCGTCGCCGCGGCCGAGCGCTTTGTCCTGGCCGCCGAGCGGGCCCGGCGGCTCCGGCTGCCGCTGATCGCCTCGCCGTCGTCCGGCGGCACCAGGATGCAGGAGGGCACGGTCGCCTTCCTGCAGATGGTGAAGATCGCGGCCGCGGTGGCCGCGCACCGGGCTGCCGGTTTGCCGTACCTGGTCTACCTCCGGCATCCAACCACCGGCGGAGTGCTCGCGTCCTGGGGAATGCTCGGGCACGTGTCGGCTGCCGAACCCGGCGCGCTGCTGGGCTTCCTCGGCCCCCGGGTCTACGCGGCGCTGCACGGAGAGCCGTTCCCGGAGGGCGTGCAGACCGCCGAGAACCTGTTCCGGCACGGGCTGATCGACGCCGTGGTCGGGCCCGAGGACCTGCGCCGAATCGCGATTGACGCCCTCGACATCCTCACCCGCGCGGCCTCCCCCACGACGACACCACAGCCGCCGCAGCCGCCGCGGTCACCGCAGTCACCGCAGTCACCAAGAACGAGCCCGGACGACGATCAGAGCGTCACCGATCCGGACGACCTGCCGGACGTCCCGGCCTGGGAATCGATCACCAGGTCCCGGCGGCTTCACCGACCCGGGATCCGCGGCCTGCTCCGGGTGGCCGCCCGGACCGTGGTTCCGTTGAACGGCACCGGCCAGGGCGAACGCGATCCGGGCATCCTGCTGGCGCTGGCCCGGTTCGGCGAAGCCGGTTGTGTGGTCCTCGGCCAGGATCGACGGGGTGCGCAGACGCCCATGGGACCGGCCGGGCTGCGCGAGGCGCGGCGTGGCATGCGGTTGGCCGCCGAGCTCGGTCTACCGCTGGTCTCAGTGATCGACACGGCCGGGGCGGCGCTCACTCGGGAGGCGGAAGAGGGCGGTCTGGCTGCGGAGATCGCTCGTTCGCTGGCCGACCTGGCCACCTTGCCGGCCCCGACCCTGTGCCTGCTGCTCGGCCAGGGGGCCGGCGGGATCGCGCTCGCGCTGCTGCCGGCCGATCGGGTGCTCGCCGCTCAGCACGCCTGGCTCTCCCCGCTGCCGCCGGAGGGCGCCTCGGTGATCGTGCACCGGACGACGGACCGGGCTCCCGAGCTGGCCGCCGCCCAGGGTGTGCGCTCGGCTGATCTGCTGCGCAACGGCATCGTTGACCGGGTGGTGCGAGAACTGCCGGATGCCGCGGACGAGCCGGAGGCCTTCCTGCGACGCGTCGGCGCCGTCCTCGAACACGAACTGCTCGCCGTCCTGGCTCTTGATCCGGAACGCCGGCTGGAGACCCGCCTGGCTCGCTACCGCAACCTTGGTATACCAAGAGGGAGCACATGACCGCGTCACACGACCCGCAGCAGACGATAAGTTACCTGCGAGTAAAGTGATGGGCGGTACCACGGCCCGGATTCTGCGCCACGATGACGCAGACCACGTCCTTGCCCCGTTGCGCGGGACGTCCGGGCTGTAACACTGACCCGATCCCCGTCCACCGGAACACCGGCTGGACCGCCCGACAGAGTCGACGGGAGCACCACCGGCGATGAACTACAGCGTCCTCCAGATCGTGGCCATCGCGCTCAGCGCAGTTCTGACGCTGGCCGGCGTGGCCCTGCTGACCCGGGCTGCCTCGGTCATCTACCGCGTGGTCACCATCGGCGCACCCGACCCGCGGCGGACGAACAACCCCGCGGCCCGGACCGGCACTCTGCTGCGCGAGTTCCTCGGCCATACCCGGATGTCCCGGTTGCCGGTGGTGGCGGTCGCGCACTGGTTCACGATGGTCTCGTTCGGCCTGCTGTTCCTCAGCCTGGTGACGGCGTACGGGCAGCTGTTCGACCCCGAGTTCTCGATCATCCTGCTCGGCCACTTCCCACCCTACGAATGGGTGGTCGAGGGCATCACCCTGCTCGGCCTGGTCGGCATCGTCACCCTGATCACGATCCGGCAGAAACAGCACCCGCGCAGTCAGGGCCGCTACAGCCGGTTCTTCGGCTCGAGCTTCTGGCAGGCCTACTTCGTCGAGTTCGTCATCCTCAGCGTCCTGCTCTGCATCACCGCACTGCGCAGCCTGGAGTACGCGCTCGACACCGAGCACCAGGGGGCGCTGCACTACCCACTCGGCCAGCTGATCGGTTCGATGCTGACCGGCCTGTCCACCGGCGCCCTGGAGAACGCGATCGTTGCGGTGGCGATGGTCAAGATCGCGATCTCGATGACCTGGGCGATCACGATCGGGCTCCGACCGACAATGGGCGTTGCCTGGCACCGGTTCCTGGCCTTCCCCAATATCTGGTTCAAGCGATACCCGATCGCCAGACCCGGCGCGTCGGGAACCAGTCTTGGTGCGCTGCAACCAATTTCGGTGCAGGGTCAAGCCCTCGACTTCGAGAACCTGGACGACCTGGACGAGGATGCCGCGCTCGGTGTCGGCGCGGTGGAAAACTTCACCTGGAAGGGCCTGCTCGACTTCAGCACCTGCACCGAGTGCGGCCGTTGCCAGAGCCAGTGCCCGGCATGGAACACCGACAAGCCGCTGTCACCGAAGATGCTGACTCTGGCGCTGCGCGATCACGCTCACGGCAAGGCGCCGTGGTTGCTGGCCAGCGAGGAAGCCCGCAAGGCGGCCGAGGCCGCGGGTTCGGCGGTCGCGGAGGGCCCGGACGCGGTGCCGGCCGACGCGGGTGGACTGCAGGCGGCCAAGCTGCAGTCCGAGCGAGCGTTGATCGGCGATACCGGGTACGACGCCGACAACCCGCTCGGTGCCTATGCGCAGGCCGGCGGGGTGATCGACCCGGACGTGCTGTGGTCGTGCGTGACCTGTGGCGCCTGCGTCGAGCAGTGCCCGGTGGACATCGAGCACGTCGACCACATCATTGACATGCGGCGCTATCAGGTGCTGATTGAGTCGGCGTTCCCGAACGAGTTGAACGGCCTGTTCAAGAACCTGGAGAAGAACGCCAACCCGTGGGGGATGGCACCGCGGCTGCGGATGGACTGGGCCAAGGACCTGCCGTTCGAGGTCAAGCAGGTGGGTACCGACATTGAAGACCTGGGCGAGGTCGAGTACCTGTTCTGGGTCGGTTGCGCGGGGGCCTACGAGGACCGGCAGAAGAAGACCACCCGAGCGATCGCCGAACTGCTGAACACCGCGGGCGTCGACTTCGCCGTCCTGGGTGACGGCGAGGCCTGCACCGGTGACTCCGCCCGCCGCTCCGGCAACGAGTTCCTGTTCCAGCAGCTGGCGATGCAGAACGTCGAGGTGCTGAACGAGGTCAAGGCGAAGAAGATCGTGGTCTCCTGCGCGCACTGCTTCAACACCTTGTCGAACGAGTACCCGCAGCTCGGCGGCAATTACGAGGTGGTCCACCACACCCAGCTGCTGAACCGGCTGGTCCGGGAGAAGCGCCTGGTCCCGGTCGCACCGATCGACGGGGGCGGGGCCGGCAGCCTGAGCGCGGCCGGCGCCGGAGGCGGAGCGGGCGCGGCGCCGTCGCTGGTGACCTATCACGACCCGTGCTACATCGGCAGGCACAACGGAATCTACGAACCGCCTCGCGAACTCATCGGCTCGTTGCCGGGCCTGACGCTGAAGGAGATGCCGCGCAACTCCGAGCGCGCTTTCTGCTGCGGCGCCGGCGGTGCCCGGATGTGGATGGAAGAGAAGATCGGCAAGCGGATCAACCTGACCCGCACCGAGGAAGCCCTCGCCACCGGTGCCGACACGATCGCCGTCGGTTGCCCGTTCTGCCGGGTCATGCTGTCCGACGGCCTCACCACCAAGCAATCCGAGGGCGCCGCCCGCGAAGAGGTCCAGGTGCTGGACGTCGCGCAGCTCCTGCTGGCCGCCGTCCAGCGTGGTGGAACCGACGAACCAGCAGCACCCGCTTCGGCCTGAACGGGTTGAATTCGGCGGCCATTCGGTCGGCTTGGCCAAGGGCACGCAACAGGACTCGGCACAACCTCTGCCGAAAACGGTTTTAGGCCCGTTTTCCGAGCTTCGGCCGAGTCCTGTTGCGCTGCGGTCGAGTAGGTCGAGCTGATCCGCGCCGATTTGCGCTATTCAGCGGGCGGTGGGCCGGGTCTGGGGATCGGCGCGGGCCTGGGGCCCTTTCGCGGCGGACCCGCGTGGACGTGTTCGCCGGACGTGGACGGCGCCTGCGAGTGTGCGCTCGGCTCACCGGTCCGAGCAGTTGGCACCACCGCCGAGGGCACCGGTACCGACGGTTCCGCTGCTGGTGGCACCGCCGGGGGCCGAGACGGTGGCGGGCCGGGCTTGGGTGGTCCGGGGCGGGGTACCGGAGGCCGCGGCGAAGGTCCCGGAACGGGCACGGCCGGACCAGGCACTGGCTGACCGGGGGTGGCCTGACCGGGGGTGACCGGAACCGGCGCGGCCCGACCGGGCACGACGGGATGCGGCACGGCTGGATCGCGGACGCCGGGCGCAGGCACCAATGGATCACTCACGGCGGGGCCGGGCGCTGCCGGACCAGGAAGACCGGGACCAGGAAGGCCGGCGTCGGGCATGGCGGACGACGACTGCGCGCCGGTTGCGTCGGCCGGCACCGGGGCGGCCGGCACCGGGGGGGTCGACGGCGAACGTCGTTCACCGCGTCGATTCGGTGCGACCGGTCGAGGAACCGCCGGACGCGCCATCCGGCGCAACCGCTCGGCGACGTCGTCCAGGTTCTCACCGGTGGCGGCGGCAGCCGCATTGGCCGCCTGCACTTCGGCATACACCTCAGCGCGATGTACCTGGATACTGCGTGGAGCTTCGATACCGAGACGTACCGTGTCGCCCCGGACATCCAGGACGACGACGCGGACGTCGTCACCGATCACGATGCTTTCCCCGGCGCGGCGTGTCAGGACCAGCACTGCGGGCTCCTTCCCTGGACCCCCCCAAAGGCCACGGCGACCGGAAGGTACCCGGGACGCCGACAGACCTGCGGCCAACTGCAGGCCGTGATGCGATGTTAGCGGAAAGTGAGCATTGATCAACCGAGTGGCGCGCGAACCGGCCAATCCGAACCCGTAAGGATGACCTGTGCAGCCGCTCGGGTCCGGGCGTTGATCACGACCGGGGCGAGCAGGTTGGCGGTGGTGTTCGCGGCGTCCCGACCGACCGTCAGCATCACCAGCACCAGAGCGTCCGCGGAATCGGTCAGCCCGAGGTCCCCGCACTCCTGGTCGTCCAGCTCGATCTCGTAGTCGGAGAAGTAGGCACCGGGCACGACCACCATGAACCGCACATCCGGCTGCTCCAGACTGCGCAGCTCGTACAGCGGCGACTCCCCCGCCTCGTCGGCTGTCATCCCGGTTTCGCCGGCCGACGCTGCGTCAGCCAAAACCGGGTCAGCCGCAACCCCTTCCGCGCCGACAGCCGGCTCGGGAGGGTCCAGCCGGACGAGGACGAATCGGCGCAGATCGGTGAAGCCGGGGATCGGGTGCACAAACGACAGCTCGGGCAGTAAACCCTGATCCAGTCGCTGGTTTCGGTCCGCACCCGACAGCGCCTGACGCTCCGCCACCGTGACTGACTGCATGGGGGTCCTCACCGTAGATAGTCCAGCAGCGAGGTCTGCAGGATCTTGCCCGCAGCCCCGAGCGACGCCTGATAAGCCACCGCGGCCGCCTGTAGGTCGAGGATCGCCTTCGGCAGGTCAATGTCCTCGTTGTTGCTGATCCGCGTCTTCAGGTCGAGCTGTTCGTTGTCCACCCGGGCCTTGGTGGTCTCGATCTGCGCCGCCCGGGCACCGACGTCTCCGATCGCGGTGAGCAGTTGCTGATGCAAAGCGTCCAACTGATCCTGAAACGCGTCGGTATCGACGGCTCCGGCTTCGATGTTGTCCGCCATATCGACGAGCAGGCCCGGCAGCTTGTCGGCGCCGGCCGCGGTGCCACTGACGTCGATCCTGAGCGACACCTCGCGGGCGATCCGGGCCGTCACCGGCTGGTCGTTGCCGACGTAGGTGCCGCTCGGATCGATGGCCACCGTTCCCTGCGCCGTGCCGCCGAAGACCGGCCGGCCCAGCCACTGGGTGTTGAAAGCGTCCGTGACGCCCTTCTGGATCACTCGCAGCTCGGCGGCGATCGCACTTCGACTGGCATCCGGCAGAGCCGCGTCCTGGGCGTTGACCGCCAGTTGCTTGGCCTTGTTCAGCAGGTTCGAAATGTCCTGCATGGCAGTATCGGCCGTGTTGAGCCGCCCTGCGGCGTTGCCGATGTTGCTCAGGTACTGGGTGTCGAGCCGATTCTGGGTGCGCATCTGCATCGACGTCACGGCCGCGGCAGGGTTGTCGCTCGGCCGGGACACCAGCTTCCCGCTGGACAACTGGTCCTGCAGCTTCGCGTTCCGGCTGAGGTTGGTCTGCAGCCCGCGGAGCGCGCTGTCCGAGATCATCTTGTTCGTAACTCGGTTGCCGATCATGATTCCCCCTTAGTGCGCAGCCATGCGGTTGATGAGCGTGTCCAGGATTTCGTCCACGGCCGTGATCACTCGTGCGGAGGCCTGATAGGACCGCTGGTACATGAGCAGGGAGGTCATCTCCTCGTCGATGCTGACCCCGGCGTCCGAATTGATCGCTGCGTCCGAGGTGGCGAACACACTGTCCTGTACCTCGACCGCCCGATTGAGACCCTGAAGCTTTGTGCCGATGTCGGCTGCCATCGCCCGCAGCAGCACCGAAGGTCCGGGTTCGCCGTCGAGCGCCGCCTCGGCCTTGTCCTCCAGCGCAAGATCGGCGATCGCCTCGGCATTGGCGCCGTCGACAACGTCCGGACCGCTCGCAACCGCGAGATCGTCGGTGCTGGTGGAGACGAGGGTCAGGTCGAAGGCACTGGTGCCGGCAAAGAAGTCGAGGCCGGTGGCACCGTCCAGGGTGTAGCCCTGGGAGTGCACGGCGTTGACCGCGTCCCGCAGCGAGGTGGCCACGCCGTCGACCTGTGCGGCCACTCTCGGGATGTCGTTGCCCAGCGCCTCCAACAACCCGGCGATCTTCCCGTTGGAGATCGGTGCGCCGATCGCGCCCGACATCAGCGTCGGCGGGTCAGTGGACGATTGCGCCAGCGATTGTCCCCCGGCCACGGTGATCGGCATCGACTGACTACCGGAGACCACGGTGACGTTGTCGATCATCACGTTGGCGGTGTTGTTCTTGTTGATCGTCGCCCGGCCGCCGGCCAGCTCACCGATCGTCCGGATCAGGCTGTCCCGCTGATCCAGCAGTTCGTTGATCGGGCGGTTGGCGACGGTGCCCTCGGTCAGCTTCCGGTTCACCACAGCCAAGTCGGAGGTGGCCTGGTTCAGCTGGGCGACCGACGCGCTGAGGTCACCCTGGGCGTTGTTCCAGCGGTCCTCGATCCCGGAGGCGACGAATTTGAGCTGGTTGACGACCGCGGTCGCCCGCTGCAGCACCTGACCACCGGCTACCGCCTGGTTGGTCCCCGGGCTGGCGGCCAGTTCGTGCCAGGAGGCGTAGAACTCATCCACCACCGCCTGCAGGCCGTTGTCGCCGGGCTCGTTCAGCAGCCCTTCAACGCCGCTCAGCGAGGAGGCGCGGATATCCAGGGCCGCCTTGGTCGCACCGGCGTTGACCCGAGCGGTCTCCAAGAAGGTGTCCCGGACCCGGAGCACGGCGTCGATCTGGACGCCGCCGAGGATCGCGGCATTGCCCCCGGTGTGAAAGTGCGCCGTCGGGGTGCCACCCACCGACGAGAGCTGGACCTGCTGCCGACTGTAACCGGGGGTGTTCGCGTTGGCGATGTTCTGCGCGATGACCTCCATCGCCCGCTGTGCGGCGCTCAGTCCG